>FZPS01000171.1_pt39 | contig 87126 bp, 74 predicted proteins | sample 1817821 | NCBI WGS metagenome assembly FZPS01 (sample SAMEA104158645, study PRJEB21678) | metagenome | place: Germany | collected 2015-04-21
AAATCAAGTAAAAGAAGTAAAAGTTAAACTAATAGTCTATAATATAAACAAAAAAGTAATACAATTATTATGGATTAAATTAAGGATTTCTACAGAGCCGATATTCTTATAATTTAAAATCTGAGATCAAAAAATAATTTATTCATAAATGTGTAAACGTCAACTATTTACTTAAATAATTTTGTTTACAACTAATTTCAGTATGTGCTAGAGAATATATTTATTTTAGGTGAAAACAAGCATGTTTGAAGTTTACTGCGACTCTTCCTTTAATGAGGGTGAGGATTCTTACATTGGCTGTACGGTGATCCGGGACGGAGAGCAGATTCACCAGTCTACAACAAAGATTCCTGATTCCCCTCAAAATAATCTTGACTGTGAACTTGCAGCCCTTAACTTCGCTGTAACCCTGACCCGAATTTTTTCCAAGGGCGACCAGGATGTTACCATTTATAATGATTCTACTGAAGCCGTAAAAGTTTTCCAGAGGGAAAAGCAGGAAATTGAAAAGAAACTACCCGGTCTCAATATTAATTTTGAGTATATTCCACGCGAAAAAGTAAATCAGGCAATCGCAGACAGTTTGTCTAAAAAATTTCCAGTGTTTTTCCTGAACGTTCCAACCTGTGAGGTTGAGTCTTTTTCTCGGAGAGAGGATATCCTATCCGATATTGCCCAAAATCAGCGCAATATTCTTTATCTCGAGAAAGTCGAAGAAAAATCTACGAATAAAAAAACCTGCTACAGATTGATAATCCGTACGATTGACAAAATTCTTTCAGATGACCGGCTTTATCTTATAAGAAAAGGAGGTCCTGGCGCTCAGGTAAAAGTAGCAGGAGAAATAAGAAAAGACCTGTCCGATCCACTGGTTCTCTCTTCGCTGGAAGCAAAAGGTGTCAGGCTTGAGAATTCCTACTTCCTGCTGACAGACGAAACCTGGGGGCTTCGGAGCACGGATAATCAGACCTGCTCCATTCTTCCAGGCTCGGTTCGTCACAGGATTATCTGCGATGAGGTGGACCGTTCTCCTCAAAATCTCTTAAGAAGAGCTGAACGCTTCAGGTAATTTTGTTCACTGAACCTCCTTTTACCAGTAAAAAAGGATTGTGAGAAAGTTCACGGGTTTGCAGTAGCTAATATTTATGAGTACTTCTACCTATATACATAGGGGATACGAAATGATGGTAGAATATCCTGAGAATGAGATGCGACAGCAGGGTTTGGGAGAGAAATACGAAAGAAAGGCTGAAGGAAACACTGAAGAACCGAAGAAACCAGAGGATGAGGGAGTTCCGTATGCTAGCATTCGAGAAGGTGAGAGTTGTATAACCTGCCTCGATATGCCCGAGGAACAGCGCAAAACTTTTATCCTGGAGATCCAGCAATTTGCAGAGAAGATACTCAGAACCCACGGGGTTCTCAATGAAGTTGCGGATCTTTTAAAGAGTGAGTGGTTCCTTAAACTCCAGAAACCCGGGGTTGAGAAAAAACTGGTTCTTGCGAAATCTGGAGAAGAGATTTTCATAGGGCTTTATACCTACTCGGGCGAGGTGCCTGTTCCTGATCCTAACCTTGTTTTGCTCTCACAGAACGGGTTTTGGTACCCGCAGAGAATCGAGGAAAAGTTTGAGGAAACCGTTTCTTCTTTCTTTACGGGGGCATATGGGGACTATGACTTCCTTAATATTATCCCCGAGAATGTCAAAAAGTTCCAGGATTTTCAGCGGGAATTTACAAAAATGCTTGAGAGTCAGGGCTGGGATAGCCCGGATACAGAAGTTCTCGAGAAAATCATGCCTAGAAGTTAAGCTACTTTATGAAATCGGTTTCACATAAGCAATTAATTTATCACTCGGTTTTTGCAGGATTTAACTTTTTTTCACTGTGCTATCTAAGAGATTAACCTTTTTCTTTTTGTTCCCTCAATTCTGATCCGGTTTTTTTCCATAGAATATTTAAATCTTGAAAGCATACGCAGTTTCAGATATAGCTTCAGCGGCTTATTTGCATTTACTTCAGTCACTTTCACGATAATTGATTTTCAGAAGGTCTTTTATGTTTTCGATAAACTCAGAATGCATTCTATCAAAAAAATCTGAAGATATCCCTCCTTTCTATGTTATGGAAGTGCTGGAAAGTGCCCAGGCTCTGGAAACTAAGGGAAGACACATAATCCACCTTGAGGTCGGAGAGCCTGATTTTCCTACGGCTCCACACATATGTGAGGCTGCCTGTGCTGCTATTTACCGGGGATCTACAAAATACACTCACAGCCAGGGACTTCTTTCGCTCAGAGAGGCAATAGTTGAGTCCTATCACCGGAAGTTCGGAGTTGACCTGAGCCCGGATCAGGTTATTGTAACTTCGGGCACGAGTCCTGCTCTCTTGATGGTTTTTATGGCTCTGCTTGAGAAAATGGATGAAGTGATAATGTCAAATCCTTATTATGCCTGTTATCCGAATTTTGTTAAATATCTTGGTGGAACCCCTGTTTTTGTCTATACGAACGAGAAAAATGGGTTTGCCCTCGAACCGGAAACCGTAAGGCAGTGCCTGAGCCTAAACACTAAGGCAATCCTGATCAACAGCCCTTCAAACCCTAGCGGGCACGTCATGTCTCCAGAAAGCTTGCAGGGGCTTGCCGAGATTGCGGATGAGAAAGGTATCCCTATTGTTTCGGACGAGATCTATCAGGGCCTGATCTATGACGGAGACGACCACACAATTCTGGAATACACAAAAAACGCTTTTGTCCTGAACGGCTTTTCCAAACTCTATGCAATGACCGGCTGGAGGCTCGGGTATATTATCTGTCCTCCCGAGTGTGTCCGTGCAATCCAGAAAATCCACCAGAACTTTTTCATCTGCGCCAACTCCTTTGTCCAGGAGGCAGCAATTGCAGCCCTGAAGGGTCCACAGGAACACGTTGCTGAGATGGTGCAGACTTACAATACGCGCCGCCAGTATATGCTGAAAAGGCTCATAGGAATGGGGCTTGAAGTCCGCAAAGAGCCTATGGGAGCTTTTTACGTCCTTGCCGACGCCCGCAAGTACGGCAGCGATTCTCTTGAATTAAGCCGTCGTATCCTCAACGAAGCTGGCGTTGCAGTTACCCCCGGAATCGATTTCGGAAACGGGGCAGAAGGCTATCTGCGTTTCTCCTATGCTAACAGCATTGAGAATATAAAAGAAGGTATGGACAGGCTGGAAGCCTTTTTAGAAAAAGAACTTGATGGATGAAAATTTTTATAATCCGATTATGATCGAATTACGATAAGTTTTCTTTTTCTTTTAAACCCTTTCTTTTTAGAGTGTTTTAAGCCATTCTCCTCTCCCAGTACACTCTTAATACCCGGATAGGTTACTCTGGATCTTTCCATTCTTCTCCGGGCAGAAAAGCCCTGTTATTATCCAGGTTCCATACGTAAAATGTGTTCCCATGATAAAGTAGAGTTCCTTTTCTTTGATGAGGTCGGAGAAATGATCTTTTATTTTCCTCTCAATGGCAGCCGGTTCGTGCACTTCCCTTATAATGTTCCGGACGGTATCATTGAATTCCCAGTCGAGCAGGATTATTTTATGTCCCCGGCAAGCTTCTTCTCCCTTACATCTGAAGAAAAATCTGATTTCAACCGGCATTCTGGCAGTTTTCTCCCCTTTTTCCAGAAAATCTCCCATGAGATTGAAATACTGCTGTCGGTCATAAGCTTCGGTGCTGTTCACATTTATCTCGATATTCGCGATTTCAGGCTTTACTATTCCAAGGCTCGCTCCCCCAATATTCAGCCTTTCTATAGACGTTACGAGCGGCAGGACAAGCTCTTTTATTTCCCTCTCTTTAAGAGGCTTCTCGAGGTTCGTGTGGCTAAGGACTTTCTTGCTCTCCCACCTGATGTCGTGCTCAGGTTTTGTAACCGTGACCTCAAGCAGATCATTTTTCCTGAAATCAACCAATCCTTCCCCATACCTGAACCCCAGAGGATAGAGCCTAAGCAATTCTCCCTGTCTATTGATGCCGATCACTCCTACGGCATGTCCCTCCCCATCCTTTTTGCTTTTCTCAGGGGTGGCTCTGACAAGGACAGCTATTTCTTCTTTTTCGCGCTTCAAAGTGAGAACCTCGCTTGTATTGAACAGGCTTGAGCAGGTAGAAGAAGATTGGATTTTCAGGTTATTAATCATTGGGGGAGTTACATGAAAGTATTACCTCTTAAAACTCTCTATACTTCGAAGTGTTATAAAATTAGATTTGTATATCTACCGAACTTGATATTAAGGCACTAAAAAATTTTGTACATAGTGGCAAATATTAAGAGAAAAACGACGGAGTAAAAGAAAATCATGGAATGAAGAAGTTAAAAAAGTAAGCGCAGAATGAAATGTTAAAAGAGTAGCAATGAGGAGCAGAATTAAATTAAAAAAAGGTGGGGCTGGTGAGATTCGAACTCACGATCGACGGGTATCTCCGAACAACTGCTTATACAGTTTTCTGGTGAGCATCTATCAGTGCTCCAACGGTTCCTCATTGTCCTGCCCCGTCGGGAAAGACTCGGTAGACCCGTTGTTCATCATTTATCCGCTGGAGCCCATCGCCATGCCGGACTAGGCCACAGCCCCTTAACAAGAAACTCAAATATCTTTTCTATTTTAAATAGCTATCGGCAGGAAAAATGCTTCACATGCCGAAATATAAAGAGAAGCGCCCAGGGCAAGATTCGAACCTGCGCTCTCCCGAAGGAGAAACGGTTTTCGAGACCGTCGCCTTACCGCTAGACTACCTGGGCATTTTGTTTAAAGTGAAAAAATTTTCGGGAGCTACCCTGTGCTTTTTGGTGCATCGCTTTTAAGATGCAGGGTTAGTGAATATACTTTCCTTCATATATATTTTGTCATCAGCAGGATCTGTATCTTAAATGTCTAAAAGTAATTCCTTAAAAATCGAAAAGTGAGCTCTGGCTTGCGTCTTCCGGTTCTTTCCCGGTTTCGGCAGTTTCTTTCCTGGGCTTTTTACCCTTCTTCTTTGCGGTCTTGCTTTCGTTTTCGGGATTTAGCTTCTCAAGGTCTGCAAGTGAAAGCTGTCCATTGCGGGTTTCTTCCTTTTTCAGGTTTTCAGGCAGCTCAAGCCAGCCGTACTGACCTCCACCGCCGGGATGGATTATCACATTACCTTTCCTGAAAGCCAGGATTGCATTTACTATCCGGTCATTTCCTACGATTTTCAGTTCGTCCGGTTTGGAGTAGATAAGGGCATTGACTTCGTTTCCAAAGCGTTCTATAAGCTTATTCCAGGCAGTCTGGACGCCTTTTGTCTGAACGCTTGCATGCCCGAGCGCCATCTGGATAATTTCAGCAAGAGGGATGAGATGAAGGTAAGGGGGACGGTGGTCAGGGTGCTTCGGCTCTTTAAAGTCTGCAAGTTCATTTATTCGGTCGAAAACCCCTTTCTTTATGACGCCTTCACAAATCGGGCAGCGCCATTTATTCTCAACTGCTTCGGGCAGTGCGTACTGGGTAAAACACTTGATGCAGGCTGACCTGCTATATTTTCCCTCCTCGGGAAAGAACCCAACATTCAGGGTGGCTCTATACCCCTCTTTCCTGAGAATGGCTTTTTTCAAGCCGTCAAAAGTAAGTTCAGGCACATCAAACTGCGTGAATTCCCTTGCCAGTTTATTGGTAGAAGGAGAATGTGCATCGGAATTTGAAAGAAAGGTCAGGCAGTGCAGTTCCTCTATCCGATCGGCATAATCGCTGTCCGCACTCAGGCCGAGCTCAAGAAAAGAAATATAATCCGTCATATCCCCGTAGCAGCTTTTCAGGCTATCATGATAGCCGTAAAGTGCAGTCCAGGGTGTAAAAGCGTGACAGGGGCCGATAAGCGCTCCTATGTCTTTTGCAATTTCGGCAATCTCATTGCCATCCAGCCCGACATTCGGGCGTCCATCAGCTTCAATGTTACCATAAGGAGCAATGCGTTCAGCCAGCTCTTCAGCTTTCGAAATTGAAGGTAAAATAAGAAGATGGTGTACGCGTTTACTGTCTTCTATTTCCGTGGTAGGAATAAAATAAATCTCATCTATATGGATTTCTTCATCCGAAACAGCGACCTTTTTGATCTCCTCGAGCCACTTCGGATGAGTGCAATCGGCAGTACCGATCAATTCTATACCTTTTTTTGAAGCCTCCCTGGCAATTGTCGGCAATTCCATTTTCCTGGAAGTTGCCATGGAGTACTTTGAATGGAGATGGAGGTCTGTATTGACTTTCATTTACTTACCTTTTCCGGAAGTCCTGATTGTGGCGCTCGTTTTGTCCAATGCGTTTTTACCCTATATAGCGCAGGTCTTCTTCGGACGGTTTGATTTCCTGGATGGTTTGCTGCTCTTCTTTTTCCTTCAGCTTTTCAAGGATGTTTTCCATCTCTTCAGCTTTCTTCTCAAGGGATTCAGTATTTACCTCAATTCCGAACAATTTGCAGATTACTTTCAGAAGGGACTGAGCGCTTTTAGGATCCATCAAATATCCTGGAGTCATGCCCATGAGGCAGGCAGCATCAATACCCCGCATCCTGCTGAAAGCTACAAGCAGGCCTGAGGCTCCAACTATTCCTCCGCTGGGTTCGGATTCCCTGAATTCTACTCCATATGCTTTGATTTCTTCAATCAAGTTTATATTGTTAGCGACCCCAAGGACGGTTTCCTCATAGGTCAGTTTGCCAGTCGGATATCCTCCGAGCGTATAAATCCTTAACACTCCAAGTTCTTCTGCAATGTCAAGGTAGAGAGAACATAGCTCATAATGCCCCTGTGAGGTTGTGCTCTGATGGTCTCCTACAAGGAAAAGCACATCATTCTCTTTCGCTTTTCCGAGGTATATAGCGTTGCTTACCGGGCGGACCGTACAATCTTTATTGACCAAAACCTGAGGTGGAAAATGTGGAGAATAAACCTCCATAATTTTTTCGGCCCTAAGTTCGTCTACAAGATGCTCTGCCACTAGTTTGCCTACGAGTCCTACTCCTGGAAGTCCAACTACAAGTATGGGTTTTTTGAGCTCAAGATTTTCTTTCAGGCGGACAAGTGTACTTCGCTGCATAACAATTCCTTATCCTTTCTTTGCCATTCTGCGGTACTTACCGTAAGGGTCCTGAGGAGAAAAGCGAGCTGGATGTGCGGGGAAAGTTATTCCCCCACAAACCGGACAAATTTCCCTTAAAGTGTACCTGCCGCAATTTTTGCATTTGCGGATCTTTTGTCCCAAAGGATATCACGCCTTTGCTGATTCGATGTGCCGCTTGAAAGTCCCATGCCCGCCAAGCTTGGCAATGGTATCCACTGCTGTCTGGGCGGATTTTTTAAGGACTGATTCAGCTTTCTTGTAATCTGGGGCAATTACTTTAATCCTATATCTCGGAGCCCCTATGTAACTTATTTCGAGCCTGACATCTTTTCCATCAACGTCACTGATAGAATTTGCAGCATTGAGAGCCTGCCTTATGACTTCTATGCCGTTTGGAAGGTTACAGGTCAGATCCACATAGCCTGCGATGTCGACAAAAGGCAGTTTGATATTTTCCCCTGCTATTTTGACTATGCTCTTTAAATATTTCTTATTGATTTTCATTCCTTTGAAAGCTTTCTCTCCTTCAATAGCAGCTTCTTCAAAGGCCGAGTATGCACTTCCAAACTCCTCTACGAGTTTTTCGTGCAGAGCTTTCACGCTATTCTCATCGGTTTTCGTCTCTTCAGCCACGAACTGGAGCCATTTGGCGGCTTTTTGCTCATTTTTCCATTCCTGGATCTTAGCGCGCCGCTGGTGCTCGTTAACATCTTTCAGTGAAAGGTCTATGTGGCCGCGGGAAGGGTCCACGTTAAGAACCTTGCAGACTATCTTCTGCCCTTCCCTTACGTAGTCCCTGACGTACTTGACCCAGCCTGCTTTAATTTCGGAGATATGGATGAAACCTTCCCTTCCTCCGAACTCCTCAAGCTCGACATAGGCTCCGAAATCCGTCACATTCTTCACAGTACAGACAACGAACTCTCCGACTTCGGGCCAGTTATCGTTTCCCATTCGCACCACTTCTTTTATTTTTTATTTTATTTATTTTTATTCTAGTCTGATAAAATGCTTTTACCTTTCCGGTTATTCAAGCACTTCCAGGATATGAGTGGTAATGGTCGATTTGCCACCGGTCGGTTCAGCAAGGGTTCTTCCACAGACGATGCAGGTGATTTTACGGCTTGCACTTCCAAATATGACCTGTTCGTTTTCGCAATCGTTGCACTTTACGCGCAGGAACCTGCTCTTTGGTCTCTGGATATAGTCTACCATTTTATCTTACTCCTTAAACTCGAATTTCTTTGCCCTGAAAGCAGGTGGCTGAAAGGCTTTTTTACATACTGTACAGCGGTACCTTAACCAGATCCGCTTTGTGGGCTTATCGCCACCAGGTACCTTGGAGAATTTACCACTGTTGCCTATACCTTCCTGTCTTCTCTTCTGTCTTGCAATATGGGTCATGGGTGATTGCTGTCCCTTTTTGACCCTTTCAACAACAATTTCCTGATGAGTCTTACAGGACGGGCAGTAAGTTCTCATTCGCTTTGGAATCTTCATTCTTTACACCTTTTAATGATTATTGGTACTGAAGTTTGCCTTCTCCGACCTTTGCGGGAAGACAATATATCTAATTGAATTTACATTGGATATACGCATGGCGTTTGCGTATGGCGTTTTGATCCTGGGAAGGTCTTATTTGGGAAGCCTTTGATTTGATGAACTTGAAGTTTCTCAGACCTCTTTCTGTCTCGATATCATGATTGGCATTCTTCTATCGAGGATGAGATCAGAGTATGCTACCAAGCCTTTTGAGAAAGGCTTGAGTGAAAATTCTGTATATAACGGTTAAGCTACACAGATGCTACACAAATATAGCTACACATATAAATACTCATACTATTATCTGGCTTTCCTGCTTCAAGTGAAAGCCTTCAGCACTTTAAAACTGGCTGCCATCCATTTTTCCAGGCTTAAAATAAGCTGTAAATCTCAGGAAATTAATTTTTTCCGGGGAATGAATCTTTTCCGGAACTTTCCTGTGCGGCAATCAGTTTGGCTGCGTTTCGCTTTATCAGCCCTGTAGCATTGAGCTGCGGCAAAACAACGACTTCTTCGGCACTGACCGTGTAGTTTCGGCCGTCTGCACCTGTGAAGGTAGGCAGATCCTTCAGTATTCGCACAACAACGTATTCCTCATTTATATTGTTTTTGTCCGGCTCTGCTCTGATTTCTCCTGCGGCTACGATAACAGGAGTTCCCATTTGTGCCTCCGCTTCCCCACTTAAGCTGGCAGAGATCTGCCTTTCCACTCTGATTTCAGGCCAGACTGCGACATTATCGGAATCAGGGTACAGAATAGGACCTAGAAGTTCAGTTTTTGCTGCATCGATTCCCTCCAATACAAGATCATAAAGTCTCTTTTCCGCAGGAAGCAGTTTTTCAATATCCTTTGAGATAGGCTTATCCGCATGAGACTGAAATGTTGCCATTTCAATAACTTTCCATATTCGTTTCATAAAGATAGTCTCAAGGGCAGAAAGAGCTCCCTCATACTCATCACGAAGCATCTTGGATTCCGGAGAACGAGAATTCTCTATTCTTTTTATCTCTCCTTCAAGCTCTCTGATGTATTTCTCAGCTTGCAGATAAAAATCAGCCTTAATTACCTTTAATTTTTGTTCTTCTTCTTTATATAACACTCGGCTGATTTCTTCTATATCCATACTCCGCAACACCTCTGCAAATTAAATAAATTGCCGCATATTCAGGAACTTCCTGTTTGCCTTCCTCTATTCTTAAATCCCTGCCCTTTAACTGCACCGAAAGAGGCTTTGAAACTGTTACCTTTACCGGCCTTTCTCCAAAGATAACGGCATCATTAAGCGGATCAAACTTCTCTAATTCGGATAAAGTAAGTTTCTTAACCAGCATCCCTGACCCGCCATGCAGCGAACCCGGCACCCGTATCAGCCGTTTAATGTCCGCAGTCACGGGTTCATCGACGCTGGCCCCAAAATCTACGGCATATTTTTGAACCGATTGTCTTACCAAGTATTCAAAAATTTTTCCTGAATTTCTAAGGAATCCAAAATCAACTCGACCACGACTCAATATGCTATTAAGAGCTTTTTCATCCGTTCCTATCTTTATTAATTTGTTTATAGTCTCTTGACCTATTAGTATTTCATTTTTTAAGTTTTCGCGCAGATCTTTAAACATATCTTTTTTACTTTCTTTACTAACTTCCTTTTTTAAATAGTCTACTATGTGCTCAGCAATTCTTTTCCCCCATCCACAGTCATATCCGTTAATTACTTTTATTGTCACTCCCTGTTTTTTTCCTTTATATGTTTTAGATCCAGTCCCAAAATCCCCAAATAATTTTTCTTCTGTAATTAAATATTCGTAGTTTTCTCTTAAATCCTTACCACTTATGTAATTAATTATCTCCCTACGTGATGAACTATCTAAAGTGATTACTTTTGGATGCTTCACGTGAAAGTGATATCCTCTCCCGCCGGAAAACACCAACTCGATTTCCTGTTCCGAAAAACCGAAATCGTCAAGAAGAAAATCCATGAGCTTGAAAGTTTCTTTTTTCACAAGCTCAAGCATATCCACATAGTTTTTCGGGGCATTCGGTAGGTGGTCGGCATCAAGGTCAAAAATCAATTCTGCCCCGAGCCAGTTCTTCTCATTCATCTTTCTGGCATCAGGATATTCGTAATACGCAGTTGAGTAGTAAACATGCGCAGGAGCCATGCCGTAAAGATAGTCAAGAGCTTCGCCAGGCGAGCCGAATGCCTTATGCCTGTGCATCTTCCCAGGCATATCATCATAGAAAATGAAAGCCCATTCTCTGTTAGGCAGATGGTCTGGGAGACCTATTTCGGCATTTTTGTAATAGTTCTGAAAGCGGTTTCTCAAAAAACTGGCGGTTTGACTGTCCATGGTTTCATAGCTTCTGGGTTTTTGGATCTTGGTTAGGTGTTTTTGATCAGGTATATGGCTTAGGGATTCTGATCAAGGATTTGCTTTAGTAATCCTGATAAGAATTTAATATAGTGATTCTGATCAGGGTTTAATTCAGGGATTTTAATAGGAATTTTTAGTTCGGGGTTTTAACAAGGGATCTGATTCAAGGATTATATCAGGGATTGTTTAGGGATTTTGATCAGGGATTTGATTAAGTTTTTGTTTTAGGATTTTGGTTGGGTTTTCCTAAGATAAATCAATCTCATATTTTACTTTTGGTTATATTAGCTTTTTTTAAAATAGTTTAACAGTTAATTCTAGTTTATGAAAGCTTTTTTATTGCTTTTTATTATAATTGAGAGCATAACGTCTTTTTAATACAGCATTCGGTAGCAGGAAAGTTTAATTTTAACAGGAATAATTATAGATATCGTAGAATTATAGAATATTTTAAATAAAAAGTTAAAATAGACATGGCAGCAAAAGTTGAAGTTAAAAGCTGGAAATAGAAGCTTATAACCAATTAAAGTAAAATCTAACAGGTAATAATTAACTAACTAATGAAAAAATTTGGGATGTGGGTCTTTTGGGAAGCAAATCCAATATTATGAGTTACGTTAGTGCAGTTAGATGTTATCTGAAAAAAGAGGAACCTGAAGAAACTGAAGAGTCACCTCTCTTCGCACAAGCTGATAATCCTGGTAGTACTGAAATCTTTATCAGTCCTTCTACAGGCATACAATTTGTACTGATCCCGGCCGGGGAATTCGAGATGGGTTCATCCTCCGAAGAGAAAGAGAGGTCAGATTCCGAATCTCCGCTCCATAAAGTAACAATTCAGAACTCTTTCTATCTGGGCAGGTCGGCTGTCACACAAAAGCAGTGGAAAACAATAATGAAAAACAATCCTTCACACTTCAAGGGTGAAGACCGCCCGGTTGAGATGATTTCCTGGGCAGATGCCCAGCAATTTATCATGAAGCTAAATGAAATAGAAGGAACTGATAAGTATCGCTTACCTTCAGAAGCCGAGTGGGAATACGCCTGCCGGGCTGGCACACAGACAAGATGCTTCTTTGGCGAAGATGAGTCAATACTTGATGAATACGCCTGGCATATTGAGAACTCAGGCGGTAAAACTCATGCAGTCGGTCTAAAGAAACCAAACCCTTGGGGACTTTACGACATGCACGGGAATGTCTGGGAATGGGTGCAGGATAAATGGCATGAAAATTACAACGGGGCTCCGTTGGATGGTACGGCATGGGAGGAAGGAAATAGTTCCAATCGTGTTTCTCGCGGGTGTAGCTGGCTCTGCAATAAAGGGTTTTGCCGTTCCGCTGGTCGCTTCAAGCGCGAACCTGAGAGTCGTTTCGCCAATCTTGGGTTTCGAGTTTTGAGAGAACTATGATTTTTCTTCACTCCTATATCGCGACCATTTCTTGAAAGCAACGCCGAAGGTGCGGGATATGACACAGGTTAAAGACAATATTTCCGGCTACTTGCGTCCAGTCCATTTTTCTTTTCCCGTACCCTTTCAAAACTTATCCAATACTGTCACCGTCAATGAGTCCTCTTGAGCGAAGCGAAAAGGACTTCGTGCTCCCGAAGCGAAACTCGGGAAGTAAACACTTATACGAAAAGCCTCTATTATATCCACTTCATGAAACAGGATATGTCAAGTGCGGATGTTGCTGCAGTTGTTGCCGAGCTGTCAGCGGGTCCAAAATCCATTATTGATGCGAAGATCGGGAAGATTTACCAGCCCACTAATGAGGAGATCCGCATCAATCTTTATGTTTTTCACCAGGGCAGGGACAACCTGGTTATTGAGGCAGGAAAGCGAATTCATCTAAGCAAGTATATCAGGGCAAGCCCTAAGCTTCCACAGGCTTTTCCGATGCTGCTCAGAAAATACCTTATGGGAGGCAGGATAGTATCTATCGAGCAGCACGATTTTGACAGGATAGTAAAGATCGGGATCGAAAGAGGAGGGATCAGAAGTACTCTTATTGTGGAGCTTTTCGCCCGGGGAAACGTGCTTATTGTCGATTCGGAAAACAGGATTATCCTGCCTATGAATCCTGTAACACTTAAGGATAGGCGGCTTCGGAGCGGAGAAATTTACGAACTGCCAGAGGCTCAGTTGAGCCCGCTGGAAGCCAGGGTTTCAGACCTCATGGAGGCTTTTTCCAGGTCTACAGCAGATATTGTCCGCACGATTGCCACAAAGTTCAATTTGGGAGGGGTTCTGGCAGAAGAAGTGTGTGCCAGGGCAGGAATTGACAAATCAAAGCCTTCGAAGGAAGCAACCGAAGAAGACGCATTGCGACTCTGCAATGCAATGCATGAACTCTTTTCCCCGCTGTTCAGGACAGGAGCCGGAGAGAAAGGTATCAGAGAAACAGAAAGCGGGGTTGAAGCCGAAGCTCCTGAACTCAGGCCCCAGCATGTGAAAAAGGAAATTAACGGAAAGCTGGAAACCTTCGATGTGCTTCCCTTTGACCTTATTCGCTATTCCGGGTTTGAAAAAGAATATTTCGATTCTTTTAACACTGCGCTTGATGAATTCTTTGGAAAAAAAGCGCTTGAGCAAGTTGAAGAGGTAAAAGAGGCTCAGAAAAAAGAGAAAACTCTTGGTGTTTATGAGAGAAGGCTTCTCCAGCAGGAGGAAAGCCTTAAAAAATTTGAAAAAGAGATCGAGAAGAATAACATCCTTGCTGAGACTATCTACGCAAATTACCAGATTATCGAAGAGCTTTTTTCCGTGCTTAATGGTGCAAGGGCAAAGGGCTATTCCTGGGATGAGATACGATCCATTCTGAAACAGGCCAAAAAGACCGTACCTGCTGCGCAAAAGATCACAAATATCGACCCAAGAACCGGGACCATAACTGTAGATCTTGAAGGAAAGAGTGTCAATCTTGATATTCGGAAGACAGTTCCACAGAACGCTCAGGAATACTATGAGAAGATCAAAAAGTTTAACAAGAAAAAAGAAGGCGCTCTCAAAGCTATTGAAGATACCAGGAAGGCTATGGAGAAAAAAGCCGTGGCAAAAGCTACAAAGGCAGGAAGGAAACTTCAGGTATCGCGGAAAAAGCACTGGTACGACAGGTTCAGGTGGTTTGTGTCCTCGGACGGCTTCCTTGTTGTAGGAGGCAGGGATGCCGATACTAATGAGGAAGTTTTCAAAAAATACTTGGAAAAGAGAGATCTTGTATTCCATACCCAGGCGCCTGGTGCTCCCCTTACCATTATTAAGACAGGCGGAAAAGAAGTTCCCAAATCTACCCTGCAGGAAGCGGCACAGTTTGCTGTTTCCTACTCCAGCCTGTGGAAAGCCGGGCATTTCAGCGGTGATTGCTACTTAGTCAAAGCCGAACAGGTTACAAAGACCCCGGAATCCGGAGAATATCTTAGAAAAGGGGCTTTTGTTATCCGTGGGGAACGTAATTACTTTAAGGACGTTCCTCTGGGCGTTGCAGTTGGTCTTGAGCTCAAAGGAGGCGAGACCAGAGTAATAGGCGGGCCTGCATCTGCTGTCCGAAAACATGGGGATTATATCCTCGAAATAGTCCCTGGGAGTTTTAATCAGAACGATATTTCAAAAAAAATCTACAGAATTTATGTGGATGAGCTCAATGACCCCCGCTTCGTGAAACAGATAGCTTCTCCTGATCAGATAGCCATGATGATCCCACCCGGAGAATCGGACTTAAAGAGCCAAAAACCTGAAAGAAAGAGAGAGAAAGTCGAGTACGGAGAAGAATACAAAACCCTCGAAATAGAGCACGAGCCTGAGGATAGCAGAGAAGGAATTAAAGGGGAAATTGAAATTCGTGGAGTGAAAAAGGTATGAGAGTTACAAACCGCTCCCTCAGAGGAAGGGAAGGGGAAATTGCAGTAACAGCCGAAACCCTCGATGATCTCTGGCATCTGAAATACATAATCGAAAAAGGGGACCTGGTCTTTGCGGTCACCAAAAGGAAAGCCGATACGGCAAGCGATAAGATCCGCCCTGAGAAGGTTGAGAAAGTAAAGGTAAGACTGGGGATCAGGGTTGAGGAGATCGAGTTTCATAAGTTTGCAAATCGGCTGAGGGTGCATGGAGTGATAGAGCATGGGATGGATGCAGGCTCCTATCATACTCTGAATATCGAGATTGGAACCAATCTTTCTATAGTCAAAGAACACTGGAAGAACGATCAGCTCCAGCGGATACAGGACGCTGAAGAAGCTTCAAAACGCCCGAAAGTCGTAATGGTCGCAATAGAAGAGGGCGATGCCGATATCGGCTTTGTGCACCACTATGGAATAGAGCTTTATTCTCATATCAGGCAGTCCTCAGGCAAACGAGAATCCGGTTTGAGGAATGAATTCTTCAGGGAAGTTGTAGAACAGCTCAGGCATGCCGTTCCTGAGGAAGCATCTATAGTCGTTGCTGGCCCTGGATTTACCAAAGAAGATTTTGTTAAATATTTTCAGGAAGCTGAGCCGGCTATGGCTTCAAAAGCTCTGATCGAAGATACTTCCATGATAGGAATGTCCGGTTTTCAGGAAGTTCTTCGCAGAGGTGCAGTGGATCGCATTATGCAGGAATCCCGGATAGCCCGCGAATCCACACTGATGGAAGACCTTATCCGTGAAATCTCAATGGACGGCAAAGCTGCCTACGGTCTTGCCGATGTTAAGAATGCCCTTGATTACGGGGCTGTGGAAACCCTGCTTGTTGCTGACGAAACCTTACGAGAGAGGCGAGAAAAAGGGGGGGATATCGACAAACTCCTTATGAGAGTCGAACAGGCTCAGGGGAAAGTCGTTGTTTTCAGTACGGCCTTTGAGCCCGGAGAAAAACTTCAGAAATTGGGAGGAATCGCAGCCCTACTTCGTTTCAAGGTGAGAGGCTAATTTCAACCAAGCCTTTTATCATCCCTCTTACACTGCTTTTGATCAATTTTGTTAGAAAATTTTGTAGCCTTGCTCGCTTCAAGACAGGGAACTGATCCTGCAGATGCTGGGACTGGAATGTACAGGCTCCTTTGCTTTTTTATTTTATTTTAGGCTCTGTAGAAATCCTTAATTTAATCTATATTATTTCGGCATTGTAGAGATCCCCGTAGAGGCAGTTTATGAGATTAAAAACTGGAACATAAGCTCGATATAAAAATTGAATTTGCAGAGAATAAATTGGATGACGAATTTTAATTGATTATCTAAGGGCTTTGTAGAAAACTTATCTAAACCAGCTTCAAGAGGCGAAAAAATAGATAAGCAAAAATATATCAGGCTATTCAGTTTAAACTGGTTTATATTCGTAATCTCATAGGTTTTCTACAGAGCCTTATTATCCTTATCCTCCAAGCGTAAGTCCTCTCTTAAATAAGAGGCTGCTCTCTCTGGAGAAATTGTATTGATATATGTTCCGGTACTCAGTTCAAACCCCGCATTAATGGAAAGTCTCGGGAGCAAACGAAGGTTCAGGTGATATTCAGGGGCTTCGGAAAGCTGGTAGAACATATAATTGAAAGGTGGGTCTCCAAGGACTCTTCCATAACTTTTAAGAATGTCTCTCAGAATTTCCCCTAGAGCAAAAAGCATTTTGTCGTTACAATCTCCAAGATAACTGACATGCTTCCCGGGAAGAATCCACACTTCAAATGGCCCCATTGAGGAATAAGGAGTAAAGGCTATCCATTCGCTGTTCTCAAGTATAGTACGTGAAGAGGCTTTCTCCATGTCGAACATTGTGCAATAAGGGCATTTCTCTTTTTTCCTGATAACCTCAAGCTCCCTTGTTAGAGGAGGGGGGCAAAACGGCAGGGCAAGGAGCTGGCTGTGGGGGTGATTAATCGAAGCCCCGGCTTCTTTCCCGAAGTTTTTGAACAGGGAAACATAACGTATTTTTTCACGGGTAATATAACTGCATGTACGGTCTCTATACACTTGCATGAGTTCTGAGATCTCTGAGTCCGAAAAGTCCTCAAGCTTACTCCCATGCAAAGGTGATTCTACAATGACTTCATGAAAACCATATCCGGGTTCCCTCTGAAGGCTATCTTTCCGATATGCCTGCAAATCCGGAGCAGGCGAAAGAGCAGGATAAAGATTCGGAAAGCAGCGGAAGTCCCAGTAGCGTACCCTTTCCTCAGGAGTATCGGAATAAATTTTTCCATCTTTATATACTGCAGTAGCAAGAGGAGTATTTTTCTCAGCTCCCCCGCAGAAAAAGCAGTTTTCAGGATTATCTTTTCCGGTGTCTTCATCTGAATGTGCAAAATCCGAAGGTCTTTTAGCCCTTTCTTCGGCAATTATACAGTACTCGGAAAGAAAGTAGTGCTTTCTGATTTCTGACATTTCAGAAAAACCTCGTTATATCTTTTTTCTTTTCCCTTTTTATTATCTTTTCTTCTTTTTCCATCCTCTCCGGTACTTTAATTCTCTTTTATCTTCTATCGGCAGCATTTTCCTGCTTGCAGAAGCGAGCGCCGCTTATAAGTTCATAATACTGTTCAGTAGGGGCTCTCCAGTCCATATCTTTTGCAAGAAGAAAAGCTTCCCTGCAGAGAAGTTTGTACTTTACCCTATCATCTATGAAATTCCGTGTAAAGTAGCTGACTGCCAGGGCATAATCAAGGACTGCTTCGTAATAGGGAAGATCGATGTTATCTACTACTATCACTCCTCCAAGAACTTCTTTAAGGGATTCTATTGTCTTTATGGCGTCACTGAAGCCGCAAACCCGGCTGACCACGCTTGGGGTTCCTTCTTTTCCGGCTTCAAGCCCTGTGAGCAGGAAGGGATCGTAGCGAGAGGGAAAAATGCCTGCACAACAGCCTGCCATAAACTCCCCTACTTCCATACCCAGCCCTCCGTCCGAGCTAGAAAGAATCTGGGGATAGAGAAGTGCTGCAACCGAGCGTTTTCCCCTGACCATTTTCGAAAAAACCAGTCCTTTTTCCTCGATCATCTGCTGAATCCTCAGCTCGTTTCCTACAAGCACTTCTTTTGGCAGGTTCACAGGAAATCCTGAAGGAAGGTTTGTCTTTTGTCCTTCTGCCGTAACAAGGAAACAGATTACCCTTATTCCTTCCTCCATATGCCCTTCGAGAATGCTGTTCTTTATTATATGCTCAAGAGCGACAAGAGAGTCAAGAAGATCAGGGTAACCCTTATTTTCTACTTCCAGACGGGAGATCGTGAAAATCGGGATTATCTTTTCAGGACTTATCCTTTCCCCTCCGTGATATTTGTACAGGTTTTCGGAAAGGAACTTCCTGATGCGTTCAAGGGAGCTTTCTTTTCGATCCCAGTCTATCTTATCGGTTTCTATGGTTATCCCATTTCGTATCACAATACCGTTAATTCCGTAAAAGAGCCTGAGTTCCTGCCTGGTTGACTCCCCAACTGCGGTAACTGTATCGGCATATGATGCAAGAGCTTCAAGGGCAGCCAGGTTTTCAGGCACGCCCAAAGGCCATGTGCTGTCATTATTCCTTCTTTTCTGGATGGTGTTATACCCAGCAATCCTTCCGGGCAGGGTCGCATGCAGGGTTGCAACCGTATTTACCGGGATTCCGAGCCTTTTCAGCCTGGCTGGCGCATAGAACACTCCGAACTCATGGCAGTGCAGGGACACCCCGGGGCAGGGAATAAAACCCTGAGTTGAGACTGTGTCGGAGACTTTGGAATTTTCTGAAGTTGTGCTTATAAGAAGCCTGACAAACTCGGAAATCGCATAGGAAAGGCAAAGATAATGAGTATATTCAGGCCCGTTTGACATGCTCTCATATCTAAGGGAATCAAGCCCGAAGTATTTATAGGCTTCAGCTTTAACCCTGCTTTCAAGTGTCATCTCATTTCCCATATACATTGAGCGCATTTTCCCAAAGTCCGAGGTTTGAAATTGCAAATAGCCTATCTTCGTATCCTCTACCAATTTGCTTCCTGTAAACACTTTGATGCCTGAACTCTCAAGAGATTCAAGGGTTTTCTGGAGTTCTTCGTGAGGATTGAGAGGGTCAAGTTCCTCCATATCTGTAATCCTATTTAGTCCCCGGTTCCAATCCGCACCTCTGTGCCCGTAATAAGGTCCCGCAATAAGTATTTCTTTCTCATCCTTTGTATCCAGTTTATCGAAACTTAAAAGAGTTGCAAGAGTTTGTGCTTCCTCATTTATAACGTTCCAGATTCCACCCATCTTGTTTGATTTTGGGCCTGCTTCTTCCCCAGCAATTATGATAAAGTGCTTCTCCAAATCCTGACCCCCAGGCCTTTTGCCATTCTGTTCCGTATTTATATTTTAATTCTCCTGTAAATATTAATATCTATCATCAAAAAATAAACCTGTAAGGGTGAGATCTATTAACGGCTGAGATTATAGCCTGCGACCTGCTGCAGGTGGTTAAAAAAGGAAGAATGCAACTACCTGACCTGTTGAGAATCTTGCAGCCCAGAACCCTGAAATCATCTTAAATTTTCCCGAGCACATTTCTGCAAAGTCCTTAAAAAAGCAGGATTTCATCCGAATGGGAAGCCATATGGAGTTCAGTGCAATGTACCATTTCAGAAGTGCTTATAAATATCCTTATACCAGTGATATTAGCTTACTAGCTTACTACAATAAAAAGGTTTAAATTCTAAGACAATTTGCTAGATTAGCTCCAGAATAGATGATAAAATGGCTCAAAATATAGACCTCCCAGGGAAGACCAATTCTCCTTTCCTGCTGGAGATGAAAAATGTGACTGTTGTTAAAAGTGGAAAAAAAATCCTTGATTCTCTGTCCCTTTCTATTGAGCAGGGAGAGCATGTTGCAATTATAGGGCCTAACGGCTCTGGCAAGTCTTCCCTCATCAAGACCTTTACAAAGGAATATTATCCCCTTGCATCAGCTGATGGATTAGTTCTGAATGTCATGGGTAAAGGAACTTGGAATGTCTTTGAGCTAAGGAAGTTACTGGGAATTGTCTCCGGTGACTTGCAGCAGACCTACTGCCGTGAGGTCAGTGTGCTGGACGTCGTACTCTCAGGATTTTTCAGCAGCATAGGCATTTACTATAACCATGAAGTTACCCCTGAAATGAAATCCAGAGCATTGGAGGTGCTTAAGTTCCTTGAGGTTTCCCACCTTGCAGACAGGATGATGTCTGAACTTTCCTCAGGAGAAGCCAGGAGGGTACTTATAGGCAGAGCCCTTGTGCACGACCCGCAAGCCCTTATCTTAGACGAGCCTGCAAATAGCCTTGATCTCAAAGCTCTCCATACTTTCCGCGAAAGTGTTCGGAAGATAGCAGGTTTGGGAAAAAGTGTAATTCTAGTCACTCACAACCTTGAGGATATTATTCCTGAAATTAATCGGGTGGTGCTCATAAAAGACGGAAAAGTCTTCAGGGACGGAAAAAAGGAAGAAATCCTGACCGATGAGAATCTCTCTGAGCTTTTTTCCCTCCCTGTTGAAGTCCTGAAGATAAATGGTTACTATAAGGCTGTGGTCTGACAAAAGTCGTTATGCAGGCAAAGTTACGTTCTATATAAAAATTGAATGGCTTATATGCGCGGACGTTTCCTTAAATTGTAACCTCGTATAACCTTTATAACAGGCATATATAATAAATGCAGATAACTGTAAAATATATTTTCCAAAATCTCTATTTCTATTTCTATTTCTCAGGACTTTTTCATGCTCAGTCTCGTTAAATCTCTTAATAATAACCCTCCTAAAAATTGTTAATCTCTACCTTAGTTACTTGTGTTTGTTTCTTGCGCTTATATAATCTTAAAAATACCTTGCTTCTATTGAAAAATGGGGGATTCTGGGGGTTGTTTGTTGGAAGTCTGCAATACTCGCGGTTCGTTCAGTTCCTACCTTTATGAGATACGTTTTATCATTCTTTTTTATGTGATCGGAGATTGGGCCTCTACTGTTTATGCCCTGCCTCAGGGTATAGAATATAATCCTGTTCCTGCCATGATTCTGGAAAACTACGGGATTTATCACCTGTTACTTATTAAAATAGGCTTTATTTTTTTGCTTTTCTATGTAGCGCCTACGATAAAAGCGTCAGAAGAAAGATGGGCTCTTACAAAACATATTATTGAATTTGTAGGCATCTTTGTAACTGTAAATAATCTTATGGTTGTCTGGTACGGGAACAGCCTTATACAGGCGCTCGGGTTTGTGTGACTTCTAAGGTCAATACAACTGCCTATTTTTCTCTTTTTTTACAGCCATATCTGAGTGAATTTTTCCTGCCTTCCTTATCTGGTTTTAGCATACAGGAAACAGTCGTAATATTCTTCCCCCACCCTATGGACTTTTCTCATAACGCATTCTTTCTGGTACCCACATTTCTGGGCTACGCGCTCACTTGCGAGATTCCGGGTGTCCATAAGGATGACAATTCTCTGTAAATCCAGTTTCTCAAATCCGACCTTTTCGAGCTGTTTTACAGCCTCGGTAGCAATACCCTTTCCCTGATAGTCCCTATCAATGAAATACCCAATTTCTCCTATCCAGGGTCTGTGCTGGTCGATCCTGATTCCGCAGGCTCCTACAAGTTTTCCGTAATAGAGAACAGAGTAATTGTGCTCAAAGTTAGCCCTTCTTTTAGCTTCATTAAGCTGTAGAAAGTATCTCTCTTCTTCAAGCGTTTTTATAGGAAACTCTATGAACTCAAGATTTGTATGTGAGATTATCTCAAAGAAACGTTCGGCATCAAAGAGTTCCTGAGGGCGAATTTTTACTTTGGGCATAAATAGAGATTAAATCTCCTTTATGAAATACATTTTCAGGCTCTGTTTTTATTTTATCTTATTTTTTATTTTTCTGGAAGATAGCTAAAAATAAAATAGGGGTAATACAAATATAAGTATATCTCTATTTAAATAAGAACTGTGTCGAGCTCGAAAACAAGAAAACAGTTTTTGCCATGTGTGAAGAACTCTTTCGGTCGGACTACTGTGAGGAAGCCTTTATCGCAGCTGAATGGGCTTATAAGGTAAGAGAAGCTTATTCTGAGGACGATTTCTTCACTTTTGAGCGTTGGGTTGAAAACTGCATCAACAACTGGGCAAAATGCGACACCTTCTGCAACCACGCAGTAGGCTCTTTTATTGAGAAATTTCCAGCTTATGTAGCAAACCTCAAAGCCTGAGCCCGGTCGGATAGCAGGTGGGTTTTCGGCGGGATGCGGCGGTAACCCTTATCCTGCCTGCCCGAAAAGGCAATTTCCTGAGTGAGGTTTTTGAAATATCCGATCTCCTGCTCAAAGACCAGGACGACCTGGTGCAGAAAGGTTATAGCTGGATGCTCAAAGAAACCAGTAAAGCCCACTAGCAGGAAATCTTCGACTATGTTATGAGAAATAAAAAAGAAATGCCCAGGACCGCCCTGCGTTACGCAATCGAGAAAATGTCACCGGATCTGAGATCCAGAGCCATGGAAAAAAGCTGGTAAAACCTGAACCAGGCGCAGGAAACCGGAAAAAGGGAAGAAACCGGAATAATGAGAAAATATTGTAAAAGATATAAAATACTAGAATTAGAAGAGATATGGGAAGTGAGAAATAGTTGGGAGTAAGGAACTTCCCCGACACAGTACCCCCATACAATATCTTAGTTCCTTACTCCCGGATGTTCCCTTTTAATTCCTGTATCTATTGCCTGCAACTGAATTCTGCAGGAACTTTATCTCAATTACATATTTTCCCCTAGGTTACAATTACAAAGATCTTTTCACAAGTATTTTGTTCTATTTATCCAGCTATGATACTAAATTAACATTTAGAAAACTTTTAATAACACCATCTCCTGTGCCTGGTTTTTCAAAAACTCCTTTCTGAAAGGCAGGATGTTCAGCATTCTTATTCTCCATTTAATGAGATAAAATGTGAATGAAAAGAGAAAGGTAAGAGAACAGACTATTGAGAGTTTTATCTGGTCAAGAAAGTGTTCGTTGATTAATCTCAGTAATTAGGTTAAAATCATGGAAAGTACAGAAGATCTGGAGAATGGGAGCATACAACAGTTTTCTCGCAGTTTTCGAGTCTTCGTAGCTAGCAAAATTCATTAAAACAAGAATTGAGACGACTATGTTAAAGTTAGAAAATGTCAATATATCAAACACGTGAGCGAGGCCGATAGAAGTAATAAAAATAATAAAATTAATTTTATTTCCTATTTTTTTAAAAATGTAATGTGGTGATACTATCACCAGTATACTAATAAATTATCTACAGTACAGCCCATCTGGACCGTGCCACTCCTGAATAGATATTTTCCAGTAAGCGGCTGTCCAACAGCAACATTGAGTTGCTTATCCTGGAGAGTTGCACCGCCAGGCATGCCAGTACAATCTATATAAATTGTTCCCTGATCTGTGGTCTGGAAAACATTGAATGCGTGATTACAACCCCTCGCGCCGACCCATCCGGCACTGATACCATTCTTCTCTGCACTATCATGGAGAGTTTTGGCGAAATCGCTGCATACATAGGTAGAAGTATAGGGTTTCTCATCGGTCTTATCAGCTTTTAAAAACTCTATAAGCTGATCGTACGTAGGATTTACCGCGTTATTGTAATTTGTCAATGTAATGATCTTGCCATTTCCTCCTACCGTACAAACATTATTTGAGCAGAGCTTCACTGTTGTAGTACCTGTCGCATCAGTTGGGACCACAGGTTGGACCGCAGCAGGCGGGACTGTAGTATCTTCAGCCTCATCAGCCGTAGCAGGGTCCCTGCAATTTTCACAGGGCTCATATCTATAATGATTCGGGAAATGTCTATGATATTTTCCTTCTCCAGAACTATATGCAGCTGAAGCTGCCGAAGCGGTCAAAAATAAAATAATAAAAATAGAAATATTTTTAATAGTATCATTCCTAATATCCCTAGAAAGTACAACGAAGCAGCAATATAAATATTTTCCCAAAAACGTATAATATATTGGAAAAATTTTATTAATTAACCCAATCCATTAAAGATCATATTTATGCAACTCTATATATTTTCATACATAGCCAAAAAATATTCATAAAAATGTAAGGATTTTTACAAGCTTTCTTATAAAAGAGCTTGACCGCAAACTTTTTAGAAAAAAGTTTGATCACAAGCCTTTTCAAAAAAGGCTTGAGCGAAAACCCCGAGCAACGGCGTGATAAACCGGCGCAACGGTTTTGATCAAGTGATGTCACGCTTGCGGATCAAGGGCTATACTTTTAAAAATAGAAATAGATCGTTTTTACTTTGCATTTCACTGTTTAATCGGTTCACTATTATAAATTGTAACGGTTTTCCAACTTGAAAATCAACCCTGCTCTGGTTTCTCAGACTTTATTCTGTAGTGACCCCATCGAATTCAGCTTCATTTGCTTCGGCTTCTTCTTTCGTGGCACGCACGATTCCGTCTTTGTGGTGTGCCGGCGAATAGATTGTATAAAGTTTTAGTTCCTCTGTGTCCGAAGTGTTGATAATATTGTGCTGCGCTCCGGCTGGCACAACCACTGCAACTCCGTCACTGAGCTCGTATTCGTTGCCGTCGATGATGCACTTTCCCTGCCCGGCTTCAAAACGGAAGAACTGGTCATTTTCCTCATGCACTTCCATTCCGATTTCTTCCCTGGGCCTTAGGCTCATGAGTACCAACTGGCTGTACTTTGAGGTGTAGAGCACCTTACGGAAATTGTCATTTTCCAGAGTGGCATCTTCGATATTAATACTAAATCCTTTCATATGTTTTAATTCATGATTGCTAGTATATAAGATTAATTGATGATGTGATTAACTGGAACAAATATTAAAAAAGAGAAATATTTATACAATATGTTGGTACATAATAAAGATGTTACATAATTATAAAAGTATTTAGACCAATTGAATTAAAAATTAGAACTAAAGTATGCCATTACTATGTCTGCGATTATGATTTACTTCGATACCTTCTCATATCAGAAATTGTCATAAGTGCTGTGATCTCCAAAAATCTTGAATGAAGCTATCCATGGGTCATCCCTTCCTCTAATGAGGGCAAGTCACACAAGCCCTACTCACCAGTTCCGGCGGTGACAATTTTTTAAGTCCAAAATTTTTCCTTGCTATCCCACTTGCTTGGTTTTTTCATTGGGGACAGCATCATAATATTAACTGGATAGTATGATAGTTTAGCAAAATTATTAGCGGTAGAATGTGATGAAGTTAGCGCTTATATCCCTGAGTTAAAGACTCAGAGGTTTTACGTTTCGCACTATAATTCAACTTTAATATTAACAAAAATGAAAGTACTACCTAGGGATTTAATTGCCTTAAATTTTTTCTCAGTAAGTTTAATATACTTGTAAGTACTATTTTTATTTATATTAATTTATTTTAATGCCCTGCTTTTTTAACATGGGAAATATGAATATTACCCGATCCAAATTTTTTATTATAACTTATATTCATATCTTTGGCTTAATGTTTATACATATTTGAGACTCTGGAGACTCTGGTATCTACAGCCTAAAAACAGATCTCGAAAATAAAGGTTAATTAAAAAGGAAGCGAGGACTTTGGATTCACAAAAAATGAAAAATCTGGTTCGAAAATTCAATACCTGCATTGAGATGAATAAAGACTATCAGGCATATTCAGATTTTAAGGAAGGAGTTAATAAAGGCCTGGATATCGCCAAGTATGCTTTCGAGGAGAATCTGGAAAAACTCTCTTTATCCAGCTCCGATGAAGATAAGATTGAGAGAATAAGGCTCTTGGAAAACGATTTTAACATGCTTTTAGACACCATTACCCTGCCAAAAACGCCGAATTGCTCGGAGGAGCTACTGGATGGGGTACAGACCGGGTTCGAAAAATCCAAGAAGATCTTTAAGGAATTCATAAAGGAATCATTTCCCCTGGAGAACACATAAAAATTTTAGAATTTTTTGAGCTCAAAAGCTCTATTTTTTTATTTAGCTTAAGAGCTCTACTTTTATAATTCTAATTTTTGAACTTAAAACTCTTTTTTTATGGGGCTAAAGACTTTTACTCTTTCTTTCTGAGTCTACTCGCTCCATCTTTTCTATTGGCCTAAGACCTCTACTTTTTAATCGAGCATAATCATTAATAAAAACCGCCAGAACCTGAGTTGAAACAATTTTCTTTCGAATCCACCCTGCAGGTCGCAGAGACATAAAATAGGTTTTATATACTCTATAATTGAAATGTATCGAAAATGTTAAAATGGATGTTATATTATCATGTTCTTAATACCATATGAGGTAAAAAGGAGCAAGTAAAACGTCAACGGCTGAAATACAGATCTCAGTATGTGCATTATTTTTTTTGTCTATATGTTTCACAGTTTTGTTCTTTAGCTGTAAGTTTTTTGTATGGAGATGTTCAAAATATAACAAAGTGTAAGAAGGAGTAGGTAGATTCTTTAGCTGGAAAAAACCGAATTTAATTTTTTATAATTTTTAGTTTTTATCCTTTTACATTTTTACATCTTCTCTAATTTTTCCCTTTAATTATATCTTATATTTTCTGTATTCTTTCAAGATCCTTCCAAGATTTTATTATACAGTTCGAGGAGCTATATGGTTAGATTATAGTTAGATTATATATTCACAGGCAAGATTCATCAAGAATAAAAATTCGATTATTCTGGCAGGAGAATTTAATACATTACATAGGTTTCCAGTTAAAAAACAATTAAAAAAAAGATTGAAATCTAAACAAAATAGATATATAAAATGGAACATATAATTTCTTACGTATATATAGATAAAAGTATACATAGATAAATTAGAACTTTTTCAGTTATATGATGGGGGTAAATTATGGAAGAGAAAGAAGATAAATCAATATTTGGAGTCTGTCCGAATTGTGGAAAGCCGTTCAGGATAGAATCAACAGGTGGTGGGGAAGATTGGCGCTTCTGCTCAGATGTCTGCTTAAATCCTGCAGCAATACCAACAGGGGCAAGGCTGCAGCCCGATCAGGCTACCCTACGCTTTGTAGACGGAAACATGAATGAGTATATGCGAGATGAATATATCAAAGTTCACGGTATCGATCCTCTACCCATTTGGAGAGCTATGGAGAAATGGCGTGAAGAACAAATGAAAAAATGGAAGATGTAACTCAATATATGCATTTTCTGAATTATTTCACTTGTTTACTTATTATCTTATTTTGCCTTTTTAAGTTTTATTTCTTAGTTTTTATTTCTTTAGTTTTAATTTTACCTTTACCTTCCTGGCTTTTATCTTTACTCTCTCCTGGCTTTTATCTTTACTCTCTCCCGATTTTATTCCATATTATGTTTTATTTTTGCTTCTGTCATCTTTCCTCCCCCTTTTTTAATTTTTAATCTTATTCCCCTAATTATTCTCTCAGACATATCGAATAATACAGGTGAAGATGTGATAATACTTAAAATTAAAATAGATTATAAAACTCAATAGATCAAATGTGCTAAATTTCGAGACAAGATATAAATAATATATCATTAATTATCTGGAAGCGAGATTAATTTAGTCGGAAATTAAAACTTCTTTCTACTGGCGTGGATACTTTCTGCTTTTAAGATTTGGAGGGGTAGATTGGAGAAGCACAAAGTTAAAGATGCGGTTAAAGCATTCAGTGAGCTGATTGAGAGGAATAAGGATAGACAACCTTATTCAGATTATAAAGAAGGAATAAACCATGGGCTTGAAATAGCCAAAGATGCGTTTGAGGAAAATGCGGAAAAATTTGTTTATTCCAATTCAATTGAAGAGCGGGATACAAAGATAAAAAACTTACAGGATAGATTTAACCTGCTTTTAGACACGATAGTTGTCGAAAAACCACGTTATACCAGAGACCATTTGAGAGGTATAGATAGGGGTTTTGAGAAATCTAAAAAGCTATTTGGGGAATTTATAATGGATTTCATATAATTGGATTAAAGCTTAGAACCTCCAATTTTTCATTATCCCCCTTATTTTCATTACTTGTTGATTGTCTTTTATAGAAAGTAATTTTATTTCTTTATCGTAGGATCGGAGATTACGGCAGCGGCTGAAATACTATCTTGTTTCCCGTACATATACTTGCGTTGATTGAATATACAGTCTTGTAGATACTATATGTTCATCAGCTGATCTTCAATCTAATTTGCAGGTAAAAATACACATTTACTGGCAGAAATAGTCTTTCTTTGTCGATTAAGTGTTTCATCCATTGTCGTTTAAAGCTACTCCTCGTATTTCCAATAATTCAGATAATCTATTCAATGCGTATTTTTTTTCACTTATCATAATTTCTAATTTATTTACTTCCGCCTCTAACTGTGCAATTTCTATTTTTAACTGTAATATCTGCTCCTTAATGAGATCATCACTTTGCATCGTATCCGCCCGATAACTTTGTATTAACCCCTTAAATCAATGCTATTGCATATGTATAAATCAATTCGTTTTCACTTTTTAGATGTTCACCTTACTTATTTATACTGCCACTGTTGTGCCCTCTGACAGATAGATATATGTATTATTTGAAAACAGACCCATCACAACGTGATTAAAACGATTTAATCAAGAGAGGGCTGCCTTATTTATTTAGATAATTAAAAATAAAGCTCAACTTAAAAATATTGAAGCCGTTCAACTAAAAAACATAAAGTCGCACTGCAGGAGAAAACCACTTCTCGAAGCTATTTTCATTCAAAAGGCAGATCCATTGCGATAGGGTCTGAAGTTTCCCACTGTTTACCCGGCATAATGGGACTGAGTTGTACGTTCTATACAGTCAAAGTAAGAGTTGTCTGAAGACCTATATAAGGACGAATTTCGTCTATCCTTCCTTCTCAAAAATTTGCGTTTTTATTTGGAAAGTCGAGGTATATATATGTTATAAGATTAATATAACATTATAGGCAAAAGCTTATAAAAATAATTAAATATGATTATTAATGAGCTTTTATTTTTTTTGAGTGAGCGTCCACATGGACAATTCACATTTGAGAGGGGGAATCTTGTGTCAGTTAAGATAGAGTGGCAAATTTTTACAGCCGAAACACGGAGCGACGGTACATGGAGTTCAAACAGTCCCGCACTCGCGGAATTGCTCAATGCCATAGCGGGTCCGGAAAAAATTAAGGGGCCTGCTCAGGATATCGAGGTCGCAATGGCTCATCTGGCCATTAAAGGACTGCCGTATTTCAAAATAACCGAGGAAACTTCCGGAAACAATAGGGGGAATAACAACACCAAAAAATATTCAGAAGCCCTCTGTTTAAATAAATCTCCTGGTGAAACGTGTTAAAAAATAGTTCATTAATGCTAAGTAAGGTTGCTATTCGCGAAAAATGTGTTATCTTAGTTGTTTTTGTGAACTGATAGTAAAAACGGTATGAATAAAACGTTTAATTTTTATTTTAATAATACTTTTTTTTTCCTAACAAATTTCTGTATCTTATTTAAATTAAAAAAATTAATAAGTACCAGAGAATACTGAGCTAAATAAATATATTATGTCTGTCAATGAACTGAATACCGATCTTTTATCCTTCGGGTTTGGCAAGGTTATGTGGCAGTCTCAAGTTTGTTCTCGCCGCAATTTGAGAGTGACAAAGCTTTAAGAGCTGCTAGCCACCCACATGCTCCAATTATCATACGCACATAGTTTAGACGCACCTACCAGAAAACTGTGGACTCAACCTCAGAAGCAGGCAATGTTTCGGCTTGCCACAACCAGATCATTTTAGGGACAAAATAAGTGTAAGTAAAGATGCTGTAGATCACCATTATAATTGAGGCTGCTAGCCACCAGTTGCGTCTCTTGCCCGTAGTACGCCAGGCTACAACTGCATTTGCAAGTGCAAGCACAGCAACGGGAGGCGATACGAATGCCCAGAATTTAAGCGCTGAGCTTTCCTGGCCCGAACGAGACAGCGCGTCGCCAACTTCTTCCGGAGGCACAGTACTCCACTGGGGAACGACAATCTGCTTCTCATAAAGGCCAGCTCCGAACTGAATACCAACCCAGATGACGAAAAGCCATAATAGAACTTCTCCTTCCTGGTGCCTATTCACAGATCAGTCCTCTAAAGTTTGATATAATCTCTTTAATTCATTTGTAGAGAGACGACGACAATAAGATGACCAAAATAAAATTATAGCTACTGGCCAAATTCCCCCATAAGCTCCTAACCCATTTCTCGATATTGATATTCGAATTTTTGCAGATATAATTTATAAATATTGTCTTATAACTTAACCTATAAATACTATCTTTTTTAGCTTTCTGCTTCTTTGAGTGAAAGGCAGGGATTGGATTAAGATGTACTTGCGCCTTGATGAGATCACTTTAATTTAGCTGACAAACACTGCTGGATACTGGTCATCAGAAGAAGATATTATTTCCTTCTATTTTTACGCAAAATCCTTTTAAAAATAATCTCCTATACTTAAATGGGGGAAATGAATGCCATATAAAAGCAATTCCGAACTGCCGGAAACAGTTAAGGAGAACCTGCCGGAACACGGACAGGATATCTACAGGGAAGCTTTCAATAGCGCCTGGGAAGAGTATAAAGAGCCTTCCGAACGACGGGGAGAAGCTACAAGAGAGGAAACCGCACATAAGGTTGCCTGGAGCGCAGTCAAGAGAGTATACGAAAAAGATTCGAGAGGAAAATGGGTAAAAAAGGACTGAAATTGTGATTTGTGAAGTCCTGCTGTCTCTTTCTATATTTTTCCTTTAATTCTTTTTCGGATTCTATTTTAAACTCTGTTTTAGGTTCCCTTTGGTCTCTATTCTCAACTCTACTTTAAATTCTATTTTGTTAATCATTTAATTTTTTATTCATATCTGCAATAAATAAAGTTATTAGAAGGCTTTTGTGGAGTGTTTAAGATAAGACCAGAATGTTAAGACAGTACAGGTGAAACCATAAGGATGGCAAAGTACAACAGAATCTCTTGTAACCATAAGGACAGTAAAGTACAACAGACCCTCCTGTAACCATAGGGACGGCAAAGTACAACGGAACATTTTATATATATCGAGGAAGTATTACTATATGTGGGAAGATTGAACATTTTATATATATCTGGGAAGTAGTTCTATATGTGGGAAGGTAACAAAAGTGGGTATATTATCCTTTCTAATACGGCATAGATGTAAATACCGCGCTTCGTGTTCGCATTTCCAAAAGGGAGGTAAATACTGCGAAGGAGTGGATTACTGTAAGTGCGGGCTGTTTTTGAAAAAGCAACGGGGAATATAAGCTTTTTTACTTTTCGTTCCAGGAATATTGTCTTTCTGCTAGCTATCTGGTATTTTAAGATTTTTACGCTTGAAAGGTTTGCAATTATAGGGTATAGCTTGGGAAATGTACTTTATCGGTTAGTTTTTAAAAGTTTATCTAGATGTTCAGACTTCATATATTCACACTAAGTTTTAAACTTATATCATATTTTTGGGAGGGTAGTGTGATAAAGATAAAGTATTTAAATCCATTAAGCTTGCCTCTTTTCTTGCTTCTCCTGTATGGATTTACAGCAGGCTGTATAGATTCTGCGACTAATGGTGAAAATCCTATTTCAGATCCGGTTCCTGAAACTCTGGTAACGGATATAAACGACTTAATCCCTGACAGGATGAACACTTTTTTGACTGATGAGGAAGGTTCAGGAGAACGAAATAACGTAGATAGAAATAAGAGTGTTTTAAACTCCGAAGGTTCTGTGTCTCCTGATATCCCGAATATTCCGATTTATCCCGAAGAGAAATCAAATATCATTTATCCCAGGGAGTACAGGCGGCTATCTCTGAATTTTCAGAGAGGCATAGGTTCAGAAAATGAAAGAGTTGTATCTGAAGTCTTCAATATTACCGGAAAGACATCAGGATACAATATTAAAGATGCATGTGATATTTTTGATTATGTGAACCTGCACTGGAAGTATCGTTATGACGGGAATGCCGAGTTCTTCTTTGGGGCTGCTCAGACTATAAATGAAGGCTATGTGGGAGACTGTGATGATTACTCCATAGTCATATCTGCCCTTTTAAGGAATATGGGATTCAACACAAGGGTTGTTACTTCAACAAGCGGAGGCTATGGGCATGTCTATCCTGAGCTTTACATAGGGAACAATACAGAAACTGCATATGAGATTCTAGGGTATGTACAGGGTAGATATTCTTATGCCGAGAGTATCTGGTATTCAAGCAGAGAACTTGAAGGGGGTGAGCTCCAGTACTGGTTGAACTTTGACTGGAGCGGTTCAAACGGGTACAGGCATCCAGGAGGCATATATTTTGAAGGTTCACAGGTAATTTATTATCCTGATGGACTAATCGAGTTCTGAATCAACCTGTAAGCTGAAATCCTCCTTTCTTACCGAAAAGCATATTTTTTTCACATAAAATCCCAAAAAAGAGAAAATAAGAGAAAGATAAGTTTAACCCTTTTTCCCTTTCTAAAATAAAGTCTTCAAATTAAATTTTTATGATTAACTTTATATGGGCATACATCTACCCTCTTTTGGTAAAAGGAAGTCTCTGCTGGACTAAATTTTTTAAAAAGGCGTAGAGGGGCGTTTTATGGTAATAAATGACTACAGCGAACTCATTCGGGGAGACAGGGTGCGGGCTAATACGCCTCCTGAAATTAACCAGGCAATCGATACTGAAATAGCTGCATCAGTCCGATTCTATGCGAGCAAAACCAATTATGAGATAACCAAAAGAATAAATGAGCTGGATCTTGAATGGGATATCGAGCGATATCTTGAGGCTAATGCAGCTATATTTACTGCAATCGGATCCTCAATGGGTTTAAAAAAAAGCAGGGTCTGGTTTATTCTGCCACTAACAGTCTCCATTTTCCTGCTTCAACATGCAGTACAGGGCTGGTGCCCTCCAGTGTCCGTGTTCCGGCGGCTTGGTATACGTACAAGACGGGAAATCGAGGTGGAAAAATACGCGCTTAAAGCTTTGCGTGGGGATTTTGACGAAGATTCAGATCAGGAAAGCAACATAAATCGTGCAAAAGAGGCTGTAATTGAGATTAGAAGTGTTTAATATCTTCAATACATCTATAGGTCAATAAAATTGCTCTTACTTAATTGTAGTATTAGTACTTGGGTTTAATTCATTAAAAACACCTTGATATAAGTGTAATCAAAAAATTCATTAAAAATACCTTGATATAAGTGTAATCAAAAAATTCATTAAAAATACCTTGATATAAATGTAGTCAAAATGACTGACATCTCTTTTTTATAAGTTTGGCTCATGAGACCTTTAGCTTTCTCTGAAATCGTTAATCTGAACTTTCTTATATATTTCTTTTGGGATTTTGCCCTGCTTTTTCTGTTAAGCCTGAGCTCTTCTCTCAGCCTCCTGATCTCTATATCCTGTAGTATTCCGAATCTTTCCTCTTCGAATTTTATTCTTAGATATTATTAAATAATACAGACCATAATTTCATTCTGCCGAACGATATTTATTTTTTCAAACTTAAGGGGGAGTTAGAACGTCAGAAACAGGAATAGGTAATCTTGATAAAAGTATTGATCTGACCAATGTATGGATAAGGGACATTCTGAGCCAGTTGAGGTGGCAAAGCAAGGAAAGTGGATACCAGGCACTCAGGGGCACGCTGCACGCACTCAGGGATAGGCTTCCACCAGAAGAAGCGGTCGATCTCGCAGCACAGTTGCCCCTTATAGTTAAAGGGATGTATTATGATGGCTGGACTCTCAGGGATAAGCCTGAGAAACTCAAAAAAGAGGAATTTGCAAGGAGGGTGCACGCGCAGTTTGAGTTCGATGATAATATAAATCCAGCTGAAGTTATTCGGGCTGTCCTGCAGGTAATGTACAACCATATGGGCGAAGGGGAGCTTCGGGACGTCAGATCCAATATGCCGAAAGAAATCCAGGAATGGTTCCCTGAGGAGGTCGCCCCAAAGGGATAAAAAACGTGCTCTTACATGGAAATTTTTTTCGGGAACCCTTTTAATCCTGTTGTCCATCTGGGTTTCTCTTCTTTCTCTTTCTTGCAGAGATGTCTTTTCTCCATTTCCTTCGAAACTTTCTCCCGCTGTTTCTTTCTCAAAAGAATTATATCATATAAATCCTAACTATGTTAATCTCTCCAATGTTACAAATCCAAATAATTGTGTTAAGCCCATATAAAATTTGAGGTTTTAAAAATGACAGAAAGAATTGGAATTCTGGCCATAGGCCACGGGAGCAAGCTGCCTTACAACAAGGAAGTAGTCACTCAGATCGCAGATTACATTGCACAGAAGCACACTAATGTCGTTGTACGAACCGGCTTTATGGAGAATAGTGAACCAACACTTGAGGAAGCAATTGAAGGCTTTTCAGGTACCGGGGTTACAAAAGTTGCAGCAGTACCGGTTTTCCTGGCTTCGGGAGTTCATATAACAAAAGATATCCCTGAAATCCTGAGCCTGGATGAAAATGGCTGCGGTACCCTGGAAATCGACGGAAAGACAATTCCTCTGTGTTATGCAAAGCCTCTCGGGGCTGATGAGCTTATTGCTGACCTTGTGTTCAAAAGGGCTCAGGAAGCCCTTTAATATTCCTATACGGGGTCCGGTTTTTCATGGGCCTTCATCGGAGGAAGCTCGCCGTGCTCGACCTGACTCACGGCGGCATTCCAATTGCTAAAAGTCTCGCAGCCGCTGGAAACGAAGTAACCGGCATAGATGTTTACGGGACAGTTGAACCTGGTACTTTGCTCGAGCTTGAGGAAAAGCACGGGATATGCTGCTCAAAAATTCCTTTTCCCTCTGCCAAATTCGATCTTTTGGTCGCGCCCGTACATCTGGATTCTGCCTATCCCATGCTCGTAGAAGCCAGATCACAGGGAAAAATTGTCCTTTCGCATCACCAGATCGTCGGAGAAATCCTCAAAGGTGATTCAAGACTCTCAGGCATAAAAACGGTTGAAGTTACAGGCGTAAAAGCAAAAACAAGCACAGCATCCCTCCTTGCTGATATGCTCTCCAGGCGGTTTGAAGTAGTGCTGCATACCTCACGGGGGCTCGAATACTGGAAAGCAGGGTCTTCTTCCCTTATCCATAGAGGTCTCAGCATAACTCCCGGAAGCATTCTAGTTGCAGTTGAGAAAGTTTTTGAATCAGGTTTAATGCCGGATTTTTTTATCTTCGAAATCTCGATAGGGGGTACAGGCACTGCTGATTTTGGGATCCTTACAACCCTTTCGCCAGACTATGGGATTGCAAACAATACCGCTCTTGCAAGCGAGGCAAAACTCCAGCTCGTAAGGCACGCAAAGCCCGAAAGTGTTCTTCTAATTAACTCTAGAGCTGAAAATGCACTCAAAGCTGCAAAAAAAAGCCAGGCAAAGGTTTTAACTTTTAAAGATCCCTTCATTGTTGAGCCTCCTCAAATCCCGGATCAGACAGCCGACTTCGTGCTGGAATCCGAATGCAGACCTGCACCATCATCAATTTCAAAGTTCTCAACATCTTCCGAATTATCAGGCTCTTTCATTCGCTTTATGCACAGGGGAAAAGAAATTTTTTCAGTTTCCCCGCGTCCAGGGTATAACTTCTTGGCTTACAGGACTGCCTTTGTTGCGGCATCAGCAGCCGCCCTCGAACTTGGAATTGGACATGAGGCTATTACTTCGGTAATTGAGAAGTTCGGAGGACTTTCAGGCAGGATGCAAGAAAAGGTAATGAATGGCATTTGCCTTATAGACAATTCCAATTCAGGCATGGATATCCTCTCGGCCGAAAAAGCCCTTGAATATGCTCTCCTAAAAAAGAAGGACGAAAGAAAGGGAAGTATAATCCTTGTGTTGGGAGAAGAAGCCTCTCAGGTTTGTGAAGGACTGCCCCCCGAATCCGTGCAGCGTTTTGTAAAAAAATTCGGTATAAAATGCAGCCAGGTTATTCTAGTAGGGGAACGGATGAGAATTATAAGTGGGAAAAACGTATCTTACGCAGGGAATCTTCATGAGGGACTCTTAAAAGCCTCAAAATTTGCAGGAGGGGAAGATATAATACTCTCTTCAGTAAAATGCTTTCGCTAAACTTCTTTCCGGAGTTGTTTCCAGAATTATTATGATACAATTTTATACAGGCTCTTCCAATCTGTATCCGTTTCCATTAATTGTTTAAATTCCACTGCTCGTGTTTCCTGCACTATCCTGCGGTACAGCCAGTTACCCGAGTTTTCCGGGATACAGGAATTCTGAAGGAAACACATTATCATCCCGATAATTATCTCGATTAGCTGAATAAGAGGACTTATCATGACTGGAAAAGAGATTTCAATCATCCATCCCCGCCCCAGTTCCATAGTTGCGGCTCTTTACACTCTCAGAGACTTAAATGTTGATGTCGCTATTCTGCATGGACCTCCTGGTTGCTCATTTAAACATGCAAGATTGCTCGAAGAAGACGGCATACATGTAGTTACCACTGCTCTTGATGAAAATGGCTTTGTTTTCGGAGGTCACGACCGACTTGTAGAATTGATAAACAAATCTGTGGAACTTTTTAATCCCAGGGTTATAGGGGTTGTAGGCACCTGCGCCAGCATGATTATTGGGGAAGAAATGCATGAAGCCGTGCTTGAGGCTAATCCGGATGTCCCTGTAATCGAAGTTGAGGTGCATGCAGGCTACCACAATAACACAAAAGGAGTACTCTTTGCTCTGGAATCCGCACTCGATGCCGGGATTATCGACCATAAAGAATTCGAGCGCCAGGAATTCCTCCTTGCAAAAGCTACAGACGTGGAAAAGAGGTTTGGGGCTGCAAGCAGGGAATACCTTGCCCCCTCCCGCGGGGATGTCAAATATAAGGTTGCAAAGCGTGTAATTGAACTACTCAAAGAAGATAAGAAGGGCCTGGTCATCATGAATGCTAAAAAAGAGACCGGCTACATGTTTGCGGACATCACCCTTGCGGTCAATGAGGTTGCAGCAGTTCTTGGGAAAAAAGAAAACCTTATCAATATGGCAAATATCGACCCGAAACTCGGGCTTCCCAGGGTAAGGCAGCATGCCGAATATATATTGAGAGACTTCAACGCACATAACGTTGAGGTTCATGAAATTATTGGCGGTATGGACGAGTACCCGGTTGCAGGGGAAAGGGTCAGCGAATTGATACAGGAAAAATACAGCGATTTCGATTTTGCGGTAATTACGGGCGTTCCGCACGCAATCCCTATGGAACATATAAGAGGTATGGAGCTGATTTCGATCACTAACGGACCGAGACAGGTGTTGCCCTTAAAAGAAATGGGGCACGAATATGTACTGGTTGAAATCGACCTTCACCCTAAAACACTCGGAGTCAGTGAGATCGTGGAATCAGAGTTTGGGGCTACCTTAAGGGAAGTTGCAAAGGAAGTCTGAGCAAGAAAAACCAGAATAACATCAGGAGGAAGATCCTTTGAAAAAACAAAAGATTATAGCGATCTACGGAAAGGGCGGAATAGGCAAATCGAGTACGGCTTCAAACGTTGCTGCCGCCTGTGCCGAGGCAGGAAAGAAAGTAATGATCATAGGCTGCGATCCTAAAAGTGACTCATCAATCACCCTGCTTGGAGGCAGGAGAATTCCAACCATTCTCGACCTCCTGCGCGAAGGTGTGGATGTAAAAGAAGAAGATGTGGTTTTTGAAGGATATGCAGGAGTCAAATGTGTGGAAGCGGGCGGCCCTGAACCTGGCATAGGGTGTGCAGGTCGGGGAATTATTGTTGCCATCCAGAAATTGAAAAGCATCTCAGGAGATCTCCTGAAAGAGCAGGACCTCATAATTTATGATGTGCCCGGAGACATTGTCTGCGGCGGCTTTGTTGCCCCTGTTAGGAAAGGATTCGTAAATGAGGCTTATGTCCTGACCTCGGGCGAGTATATGCCCCTTTATGCAGCAAATAACATCTGCAAGGGTCTTTCCAAAATAGGAATGCCGCTTAGCGGGGTAATCTGCAATTCCAGAAACGTAAGCAGGGAAGAGGAAATTGTTGCGAAATTCGCTGAGGAGATCGGCAGTCAGCTTATGGCTTTTATCCCGAAACGACAGGAAGTCCAGGACTGTGAAAGGGAAGGTTATTCTGTAATGGAAAAAGCACCCGAATCCGATATTGCAAATACTTACCGCAAGCTTGGAAAAGCAATCCTTGAAAACGAAAAAAGAGTTACATCAAATTCCTTGAGTGACGAGCGGTTGAGGGAACTGACTAAGTGAACTGGAGCACAGATTAATTTACGACTTAAGCTGCAATAACAATAGACTGTAACATATATTTACCGTATAACGCTACGCAAAACAAATCAGGGGTATAAAAATGCTTAGTGACAGCCAACCCGTAGCAGGGAATATTCCCAGGATTCTCATCTCTGCAGATCGTTCCTCTTCAGGCAAAACCACAATCTCAATGGGACTGATGGCTGCCCTTGTTTCAAGAGGATATAAAGTCCAGCCCTTCAAGGTCGCTCTGGATTACATCGATCCGAGCTACCACACTGAAATAACAGGAAGGTTCTGCAGAAACCTTGACGGTTACCTTATGGATGAGAATGGCATTCTGGATGTTTATACCCATGCCTGTGAGGCCGGAGACAGGGCTGATATTGCGATTATTGAAGGGGTTCGAGGGCTTTACGAAGGTTTTGAGAGCTTGAGCGACCTTGGAAGCACTGCCCAGATTGCGAAAATCCTCAAATGTCCTGTAATTCTCGTAATTAATGCCCGGAGCATTACCCGTTCAAGTGCTGCTCTTGTCAATGGATATAAGAACTTCGACCCTGATGTGGAAATTGCAGGCGTTATCCTCAATAACATAGGAAGCCGCCGCCATGCCGAGAAAGCTAGAGAGGCAATCGAGTATTATACAGGTGTTCCAATTATAGGGATCGTTCCGAGAGATCCTTCCATGCAAATTTCCATGCGCCACCTGGGGCTTATACCGGCTCCTGAAGGCCGAAAACGGTTTGGAGATGAAAGCTTTGGTGCACGCCTTCATGGTATTGAGGAAATCATCAATACAGGAATTGACGTGGACCGCTTCCTGGAAATCGCAAAAAGTGCAAAACCCCTGAAAAGCCCTGAGAATAGCGCTTTTACACCGGTTCCCAATTCTGGAGTATCCAGGCCAAAAATAGGCGTTGCCCTCGATGAAGCTTTCAACTTTTACTATCGTGATAACCTTGATCTTTTAGAACTTGCAGGTGCAGAAATCGTTTACTTTAGCCCTGTCAAAGACACCTCGCTTCCTGAGATTGACGGGCTCTATATTGGGGGCGGTTATCCCGAACTCTTTGCAGCCGAACTTGAAGCTAATGAGTCCATGCGCCAGGACATCAAAAGAGCTTCTGCTGCAGGAATGCCAATTTATGCCGAGTGCGGGGGGCTTATGTACCTTACGGAGAAAATCAGTACAGGTGTCCCCGGAGAAGGCACATATCACGATGCTTCAATGCCGGAATCCACATACTCAATGGTCGGGGCGCTTCCAGGGCATACTATCATGGGGCAAACAAGAGTTGTCAGTTATAACATCGGAACCCTTAGTAAGGACTGTATTCTCGGGAGAAAAGGCAACAGCTTCAAGGGGCACGAATTCCATCATTCTGAAATAGTGGAAATTCCTGAGGATGCCGAATTTGCAATAACCCTGTCGAGGGGGACAGGCATAAAAAACTACAGGGACGGGCTTATTTCTGGAAATACACTTGGCTCCTATGCTCATCTGCATGGAGTTGCGTACAGGGATCTTGCAGACTCACTTGTGGAGGCTGCAAGGAAGTTTCGGGAATCCAGAGCTCTTTCGTAATGTGAACAGGCATTTCTGTTAACGCGTACAGGTTTCCTTAAAGCGTACGAACTTTCTCGTAATCAGTGAAAATATTCAAATGAAGTGTGCCTGTAAACAGCTAATCCATATGAAACCGCTGGACTTCAGGCTTAAATCTTGAAGGTCTGAACCTTTGCAGGTCGAAAAAGCAATATTATATTAAATCAGATTATAACAGGTTAGATTACAATAAACTGGATTACAATTAATCATTTTATGAGAATCCAGATCAGGATAAAATACGCTATAGTAAATTAGATTATAGCAGGAAAGACTATAGCAGGTTAGACTACAGCAAGCTAGCCTGTTGAAGAAACTTATTTTCATTTCATTTTCTTTTCAGGTGAATCTATTGAAAACACAACTTAAAGGAGACCGGGTCCTTGCCGGAAAGGAAGCGGTAACCGAGCTTTACAAAACTGGTTATTTCGGACGCCCCAAAGGTGGTGGGCTCGAACTCTCACTTGTAGAAGCTGCTTTCCTTCTGTCCAGAGGAAAGCTGGAAATCGAACTTGAAGGTACATTGCTTGATTTCAAAACCTTTTTCGAACAGGCTTCTTTAAGGCAGCCAAATTTTGAGCTGAAGTATATCGTTTATAAGGATCTCAAAGAGAGGGGGTATTACGTCCAGCCGTCAGCTGCGGATTTCCGGGTGTATCCAAGAGGTAGCCATCCGGGCAAGAGTGCGGCAAAAATCTTTGTCCACGTCCAATCGGAAAGACAACTCCTTCCTGTGAAACTTCTACAGGACTCGGTCGCCTCGGCAGAGAATGTACACAAGCAATTTATCCTGGCTGTAGTGGATGAGGAAAGTGATCTTACATTCTATGAGGTTAAGACCACAATCCCTGAAGGAGAGATGTCTGAGCCGTATCCTGCGGTCAAAACCGATGCTACTTTCCTGGAAGACAGAGTAATAGTCTGGGATGCCCGGATTTCGGAGATTCTCTATTCAAAGGGCTTCTACGGGAAAATGCTGGATTCTGAAAGGTTGCAGCTCTCCCTGGTAGAGTCCCTTTATCTCTTTTCCAGAGGCGTGATAACGGTTCGGGACAGGAAAGGTAAAGTGTTTTCATTCGATGAGTTTACTGAGAAAGCATCGGAGATTGAGAGTTCTTTCCTGAGAAAGTACAGTGCATATAAGCACCTCAGGGACTCGGGGCACGTGGTCAAAACCGGATTTAAATTCGGGACGAATTTCAGGGTATACCGAAAAGTCGAATCAATAGAAAAAATCCCACATTCCGAATACCTTGTAAATGCCATCCCTGCAGATTTCGAGTTCAAGCTTCCTGTTATGTCGGGAGCGGTCAGGCTTGCAAACAGTGTGAGGAAGATAATGCTTTTTGCGGTCGAGAAAGGAGAGGAAGTTGAATATCTGGATATCAGCCGAACGAAAATGTGATGCTCTAAATCAATGCTCTAGATCAGTGTTCTAACTAATATTCCAGAGTATTCTCTCTATTATTAACATCGCTTAGAATCTCATAAAAACCAAATCTTCAGCCGAGGGTGAAGTATAAATGTGGGACATAATTGCGGTAGATATTTCTGGCAGGCACAGGATTAAAGGAGGTTATTACATGGTATGTGCAGCAGCGGCGCTTACGGTCTCGGCCAACTATATTGAGAAGGTTAAGCAGGTCAAAATCCTGCCCCTCTGGCTAAAAAGAGCTCCAAGTTTGCTGGATGTCGTGCAGCTAATTGAAGATACTGCTGACCAACTTTCTTTCGAGGGCACGATTGTGGCAGAAAAGGGGGACATGTACAATAAACCCAGATGGGTGACCGAGAGTATGTTTTCCAGGGCTTTCAAGTATCAGGAATCAATTGCCGAGAGGCGGTCGATAGAACTCGTGCATCATATTTCCCTGAGCGCCCGCAATCTATTGATAAAAGAACTTCAAATCGAGGCATGAAAATTTCAGCAGAACAGAATCCCGGTAACGGAAACAGGGTAATTCTAGTTAAAAGAACCGTTCCCAATTCCGACTCTGAACGTGAGGAATACCTCTTCCAGGAACTCAGAGAACTTGCAAAAGCAGCAGGTTACCTGCCGGTTGGTGAGCTTAAGCAGACCAGGTATCCTGATTCAAGGCATCAGCTAGGCAGGGGGAAAATCGAAGAACTTGCTGAACTTGTGAGAAGTGTTGGTGCAGATAAAGTAATTTTCTATAACAGACTTTCCACGACACAGCTCTTCAATATCTCGGAAATCTGTAGATGCCAGGTTATAGATAAGTTCCAGCTCATCCTTGAGATTTTTGCAAAGAGGGCAACCACCCACCGTTCAAAACTCCAGGTAGAACTGGCAAGACTGAGATACGAGGTGCCCAGGGCAAGAGCCGTTGTTTCTCTCGCTAAGAAAGAGGAGAGAGCAGGATTTATGGGACTTGGAGATTACGAGGATTCTTATGAACAGGACCTGAAGAAGAGGATTGCAAGGATTGAGAGTGAACTTGAATCGGCAGAAAAAGATGATGAGTCTCTGCGGGCTTTAAGGCACAAGAAGGGATTTTCTTTAATTTCCCTTGCAGGATATACAAATGCTGGAAAAAGCACGCTTTTCAACGCTATTGTTAGTGAAAGTGTCGATGTGAAGAATATGCTTTTTACAACGCTTGTGCCTACCACCCGAGCTCTGGATCTTGGAGGACGAAAAGCTCTTTTAACCGATACCGTGGGATTTATTGAGGATCTTCCTCACTGGCTGGTTGATGCTTTCAAATCTACCCTCAACGAGATTTTTCTATCGGATCTTATACTCCTGGTCGTGGATGTAAGCGAAAAACCTGAGATGATTCTGCAAAAGCTCACCACATCTCATGACACTCTCTGGGACCGGATTCAGGGAGTTCCTATTATAACTGTGCTTAACAAGGTCGATCTTGTTGACGAATCCAGACTTGATAGTATTATGGAGCAGATAGGCTATATGGCTCCTAACCCTGTTTTCGTTTCTGCAAAAAAAGGCATCGGTATGGCTGTACTAAAAGCGGGGATAGTCAAGCATCTGCCTCCCTGGTGTTTTTGCTCCCTTTCCCTTCCGAATTCGGAAGAAGGAATGTCGATTCTTTCCTGGCTATATGATGAAGGAATTGTACACAGGGTTGAGTTTGGAGAACGAATCCATGTGGATTATGAAGCCAGGACTGAGATAATTAACAAAGCTCATGCCCTCCTCGGACCGAAGGAAGCTTAAAATATCGTTTTGATCAAACTTTTTCTGCAAATGTTTTCGCTCAAGCCTTTTTTGAAAAGGCTTGTGATCAAACTTTTTTCAAGAAGCTAGTTATAATATATTTACAACCACTTTATATACTCCATATTTTACTATTAAAAATTATTTTTGAACTTAGTTATAATCTTGGAGATGTTATTTAAGTATTTCCTTTGTTGAGGTTTTTTAAAAAGTTTATACCAGCATAATCTTCAGACCTTCCACAAGAATATAAAAGTATTCTAAATTTATAAAATTCTTTGGAATATTAATAAATACATTTCTGATATGTTTTTCTTAGGGAATTTTTTTTGCATAGGTGGAATAATGTTCGTATAAGCACGAAAGATATTTATATTCAAAAGTCGTTTGTATACATGCGAACGGGCGTCTACTGAAGACATCAGACCCTCCTTATATCCTAAACTATACCCTTAGAACCAGATTTTTGCTATGTTTCTGCCCGTTCGTAATTCCTCCTTGTTTTATCTTTATTTTTAAGACTTTATTTGTTCGTATCGAAACGAAGGTTTATTAAGTCTCTATGTAATTATTTGTCAAGTCTCTATGTAATTATAATTGTTTTTTCTTCTTCAATTTTACTTCCGTTTTCAAAATTTATATAAATTCATTTCTCATTCTCCTGTTAGCATGAAATTCGATCTGCACGTACATTCCGAGTACTCAAAGGATAGCAAATCGAGCCATGACGCCATTCTTGAGTCTGCGCGCAAAAAAGGACTTGATGGGTTTGCTATCTGTGATCATGATACTGTGGAAGGCGGGCTTGCCTGTGAAAAACGAGCCCTGGAACTTGGCTTTGAGCTTACGGTCATTCCCGGAGTCGAGGTTACCTGTTCTAAAGGGCATATCCTGGTGCTAGGAGTCAAACAGAACATCAAGCCTTTCCTTAGCCCGGAAGAAACGATCACAAGAGCTCGGAAACTTGGAGGCACGGTTATTATCCCCCATCCCTTTAAGCGAAGTTCCCACGGAATAGGAAGCTTCGAAGGGCTTGATATTGATGCAGTTGAGGTTTTCAATTCCCGCTGCCTTTTCAATAACGCCAACAGGAAAGCTGCAATCGAGGCAAAGAGGCTCGGAATTCCCGGCGTTGCAGGAAGCGATTCCCACATTCCCGAAATGGTCGGTCAGGCCTATACCGAGATCGACGCGCCTGAAAACACCATTACCGCCGTGCTTGCAGCCATCCGGGAAGGAAAGGTAGCTCCTGCGGGGAAAAATACGCCCAAATCAATTATTCTTAAACAGATGTCAGGCAGTGCAAGGCGAAAAATCAAGAGAAAACTGTTTCGTAAAACCTAAAACTTTAAAATGAAACTAACATGGTTTGAGATTTGCAGGATTGTAGATATTGGTTTCTCGAAAGAAAAGGACTTATCGCTTACGGTCGTATCCTTTCTATAAGCTCAAAAATACAAGCTCAAAACCTGTTAAACCGAATACTTAGCTGTGAGGGATAAACAATGGCAGAAACAACCGATCAGAACAAGCCCATAATCTGGAAAGAACTCGTACTGGGGTTCGCCGTGGTTGAATCGTGTATATATCACTCGATACGTACAATACCTATTGTGACTGCGAGCAGTGCCGAAGAAGTGCTTTTTACGGACAACCTCACCAGGCTTACGAAACTGGATAGCGACGAGACTGTAAAAGGTGTTCTTCCGGTTCCGTTCCCAACCTATGAGGTAACCGGAGCCATGCCGGCAGAAGGCAAGGAATTTAGCGAGGTGCTGCTTTTAGGGTACGAGTATCCCGGAGTAGAGTCTCCGGATTGGATAGAAGTTCTTAAAAGAGAGGTCGCAAATCCGAGAAGATGCGTGTAAATTAGCCTGTAAAATATTCGCTTTTACTATTAATAATCAAAACAATAGTACAAGTAAGAGTCCTTAAAGATCAAAAAAGAGGATCCAATTTAAAACTTTTTTCATACTCATTATTTCGATAAGGTGTATATTTCGTGATACGTAGAAAAGAAGATGGTACTTTTGATAAAGGAACTAAATGTGGGAGTCGCTTCAAAAAAGACTGTATCCCTTGGAATAAGGGACTAAAAAAAATCCATTTAAGCCCCAAAACAGAATTCAAAGAAGACCAGTATGTAGGTGAGAATCACCCAAGTTGGAAAGGTGGTGTGCAGATCAATAAAAATGATTGTGCCTACGTATGGGTGGAAAAAAATAAACGGGTACGTAGAGCACGAAAGGTTTATGAGGATACATATGGTGAAATTCCTAGAGGATATATAATTTATCATATCGACGGAAATAATCTCAATGATGACCCACAAAACCTGGAAGCAATAAGTAGAGCTGAATTGGTTAAGAGAAATACTTCAAAGAGGTCAAAAGGAAGGTAACTAAAAAAGCGATAGGATAGAGTTCAATACTCCATCCTTGATTTGAAGAAATTTTCTGTATCCTTGTCCATGAAATAAACGTAGCAACCTTTCATTCCTCTTGACAACAGAACTCTATAGGTATTCTTTACGAGATCGGTAAACTGATCATTTGATCTTTTAACTACAGTATCTTCAGAATACTCTGGATGACCTTCCCATCTCTGAATATCAAAATTGTATACTAAATCCTTTCCAAAAATCACGCCAACATAATCAAACTCAAATCCCTGTATGGTGTACACACAGCCAACTTGGTTTATGCCGTTTGGATCGTAAGCCCAAAGAGGGGCTTTTGGAATATGTTTTGCAAGTTTCTTAGCATCTTGCTTCGCATTCCACGGTCTTTTAAAATCCCCTATAACAACATCGTTTAATAGTTTTCCATCTCTATTCGGTTGAGACCAAGGCCAACAAAATCCAGCAGTCAATCTTCCAGTAAATCCTTCCTTAATCTTTTCAATAATAGAAGCTTCAAGTTCTTCCGGGCTGCTCATTATCTGAAAATCAAATTCTTCCTTCTGAGTCCATATAACATTAGCAGTTTTTTGGATTCCCAAGGTATTATTGACCCAGTTCACAAATCCATCCGAGCCATTACACCTGAATTGAGCTTCTAACTCATACTCGAAAACCTGGCAGTTATTTTCCTTTGCATATGCTTTAATATACTCGACAGAACCTATCTCATCAGGTCTTACAACCTGATCATCATCAATAAATAATACTAAAACCTTTGCCACATTGATTAATTCTTCAATTTGGGGTATTTTGGACTTTCTCTCAAGGGGAGTAAAACGGTTGTTACTTGTTTTTCTTATTCTATGCGCCTCGTCAGCAATTAGCACATCAACCGAATTTTCTTCTTCATTCATGTAACTATTAAAATACTTAAATTGGGCAGAACCACGCGTCCCAACTATTTTCCTTAAAGTTTCGGTAAATGCTCGAGAACCAGTCGCATAATGAGCATTATAACCATCTAAAAGCAAACTAGACATCAAGTTGAGCGCAATAACAGACTTACCAGTTCCCGGTCCTCCTTTTACAATAATTACATTTTTCTGATTGTCAAAGAAGCCGTTTTTTACACAAGAAAGTACTTTATCGAATACTACTAGCTGCTCATCAAGTAGAGTATACTCAGGTTTCCCTTTAATCAGATTTCCAACATGATCCATTAATTTCTTACTTGGTTTGTACTTTCCACTCTCTATTTTCTCAAGGACTTCTAATCCATTTCCATTTTCCAATTTATCTAGTAAAAAACCCTTAAGTCCATCTGTATTATCGACTGTGAACAAAGGATAGTCTCTGATTATCTCTGAGAACTTATCTGAAAAAACAGCATCTTCAGGATCGTAATTGTAGTTGTGAAGGAACGTGCAAGCGTTCAGAAAAACAGGGCTTTCACCATCATAAAAAGCTGTTTGAGTATCCTGCAGATACAGTGGACTACATCTCGAAAACAAGAAGCTTGTAGCTTGCTTGAAAGGCTTAAAAATAAAACAGAGACCGAATAGAGGTAGATGGGCGGGTGAAACAAGTCCCGCCCTGGCTTGAGGTGACAGGTTGAAACAATTAGACCTGTCCCTTACGAAGATACCAGCCGATTGGTTCTTCAAGATATTATCAGTTTCCAAACTATTTAAAATTTATTCTAATGATTACTTAGTATTCTTCACGTTAACATTGAAATTTGCTTCTCTAACTCCCATATTTTAAGTGACCAATCGAGCTTCAAATCGTGAAGGCAATCCAGAATAGTTTGATAATTGAGAATAAAAATAACTTTTAGAATAGCTCAGTAAGTCTTTTGAACTTGTATATTTGATTCTTATGTCATATTTATGTCGATTCGCCTCTTTTCCAGCGTGAAGTTGCTAACTTCTTTATTTAGTTAGAGGCTGTTTTCTGTCTAAATGAGTTAACTACTAATATAGAAAGCCTTATAGGGTAAAAATTAGAGACTGATGGAAACATGGCCAGGGAAATAAGGATACTCCATACTGCTGACACGCATCTGGGATACAGGCAGTACCACAGCGAGGCCCGGAGAAAGGATTTTTTTGCAGCTTTCGAGCTTGTCGTAAACGATGCGGTTGAGATGCAGGTCGATGCCGTAGTGCATGCGGGAGACCTTTTTGATTCGAGGAACCCGACCCTTGAAGACCTCCTTGAGACAATGAATATCCTGGCACGGCTCAAGGCGGCTGACATACCTTTTCTAGGGATTGTCGGGAACCATGAGAACAAGCAGAATACCCAGTGGCTTGACCTCTTCGAGGAAATGGGGCTTGCGGTAAGGCTCAGGAAAAAACCGTTTATGGTAGGCAATGCAGCTATTTACGGGATTGACAGCGTCCCGAAATCAAAAATTCCCATATTCGATTATTCAGGCTTTGAGGCGCCGGACTCCAGCCTTTCTACCTTATCTAATCCTTCTACTCCAGAAGGAAACTTCTGGAAACTGCTTGTAATGCATCAGATCGTGAATCCTTTTCCATATGCAGAGTGGGACTGTGATGAGGTGCTTGAAAACCTGCCTTTCAAGGTTGATGCAATTCTTCTTGGCGATTACCATGAACATGCAATAATTAAAAACAAAACAGGCAAGACATGGATCACTTACTCCGGAAGCACAGAGCGGAACGCAGTTTCCGAAAAGGAAGCCCGTTCCTATAATATCATCACGCTTTCCGAAAAAGGACTTGAGATCAGCAGGCGCACGATCCCGACCAGGAATTTTCTTTCCATCCAGGTAGAGTTAAATGGGGAAGATAATCCATATGAGCAGATTTTCTCTAAAGTAAACGAGCATCTAGAAGAAATTCCGGATTCCGTGGTCTTTTTGGAAATTACCGGGGATTCTGGTCCAGTCCTGTCACAGAGCGAGCTTGAGGAATACCTGCTTAATAAAGGGGCTCTTGTGTCAAACGTTAAAGATTGGAGAACAAAAGAATCCTTCTCTGAGGAAGTCCTAAAGATCACCTTCTCCGATCCTGATCATGCAGTTGCAAGTGAAATCAAAAAAATGAGCTTAAACGACGGTGGGCTGATTATTGATGAAATTGTCCGGAGCCCGGATATCTCAAAGTCAAGAGTGGACGAAGAAGCCGAAAGTCGGCTTTCGAAGCTCATTGAGGCTAAGGCTGCGGAATTCAAAAGCCCTGATTTCAGAATAGAAGTGCCTGCCAGTCCTATCTACCCTGCCAGTTCAGCATCCGATTCTGGATTTCCGGGACTTGGAGAATTAAAACCCAGCGATGAGAGCGAGCCAGGTAAAAATTTTAGATCAGCTATGGAAATCGGTTTTTCTGGGAAAGCTGAATTTTCAGGAGAGACTGGACTTTCAGGGAAAACCAGGCCTCTCGGGGTAATTGCCGGAAAGCTTGAAATTACTGAACTATCAGGCGTTCTCAAGACTTCAGACCGAGATGAGAAACCTGAAAGTGAACTTCCTGATAATGAGCCTGGGAAAGAGGCTCAAAAGCCACCTGAGCTCGCGGTTAAAGGCAAATCTCAAGAGGAGACACCAGGCAAATCCGGGAAGCTGACTGAAGAAAAACCTGTAAGGGCTACGGGATTAACCAGAGAAGCAGGAAAGGCAGGGCAGAAAAAAGGAAAAGGCAAGTCTGCCGTACCACGACAGTATAACCTTGGTGATTACCTTTGAAGCTCAAAAGACAGTATAATCTTGGTGATTACCTTTGAAGCTCAAAAACCTGTATATCGAAAACATTCGGAGTTATAAGAAACTGGATTTTACATTTGAAGACGGAGTTACAGTCATTTCCGGGGTTAACGGGAGCGGGAAGTCCAGCCTGCTTGAAGCCTGTTTTATGGGGCTTTTCGGGAGTAAAATCCTCTCAAAGGATTTTGTGCTTGCAGATGTAATCTTTAAAGGGGCTGAAACTGCGAAAATAAGCCTGGGTTTTGAGCATTTAGGGCAGGATTATCTTATCGAACAAGCTTTCAGGTATTCGTCTAAAAGTGAAAATGCTTCGAACTCAAAATGCGTACTCTATGCCAATGGAGAATGTATCGTCGATCAGGCTACACGGACTTACGAAGAGGTCTGTTCCCTTTTAAATATGGATGAAGAGGCATACAGGAACTGCGCTTACATCCGGCAGGGCGAAATTGATGTACTCATTAATGCAAGACCAAGAGACAGGCAGCGCATGATAGATGACCTTTTACAGCTTGGAAAACTTGAAGAGTACAGGGAAAGAGCAGGCAGTGCAAAAACGGCTGTCAAAAGGCTTCAAAGGGATGTAGGTAGCAACCTTTCAGCCGTAAAAGCCGAAATCGAGAAAATTGAAAGTACGGAACCACATGCAGTGCTGAACGGGCTCAGGCAGAAGATAAAGGAATGCGATGCAGCATTAGAAAAATGTAATAAAGATAAAGAGGTTGCAGCAGCCCAAAAAGAAAAACTCGATATGATGATTGCAGAGTACAGGGAACGACTTCAAGAAATCAACACTCTGAAACAGGCCCTACTTAAATCCCAGGAGAGTAAAGCTAGCTGCATCAGGGAAAGAGAAATCCTCTCAGGAGAAACCCATGAGCAAAGGCAGGTTCTGCTCGGACTGGAATGGGAAAATAATTCTATCCGGGAAGAATGCGGCTTTGGAGACCTTGATATTGAGACACTGAGCTTGCAACAGGAAAAAGAAGAGTTCCTTGTCAGGGAAAAGATGAATGGGATTTCAAAAGAACTTGCTCTCCTTCTAAGGGAAAAGGAAATCCACACTCAGGCCTTAAGTGACCTTGAAAAAGAGAAGGCTGAGGTTGAACAGATATTCATGCAGTGCAGGGCTGATATAGGAGCTACAAATAGGGAAATCGAAAAAAACAGGAAAAGTATCCTGAAAATCGAGGAAGAAAATAAAAGACTTAAGGAAACTGCGAAAGATGCTATAAATTTCTCCGAAACCTATGAAATTTCCTTATTTATAAAGGAACTGGAAGAAAAAGAGAGCCTATTGCATGAAAGGAGAAACGAAGCCTCTACAAAGCTTGCTCTTGCCTTCAAAGAAAAAGAAACCGGAGATATAAATCTTCTCACGCTTGATAAGGAACTTCAAAATTTCAGGGTCGCGGTCCAGAAGGGCAAAACCGAAATTGAGATCCTTGAAGAAAAGCTCCGGGAGAATGCAAGGGCAGTTCAGGAGGTCCAGGAACAGAAGTCCGAAGCTTCCACAGGGCTAAAGGGGCTTGGGTTCACCGGAGAACAGCTTGAGGATCTGGAATCTCTAAGTGAACTGCTTCTGGAGAATAAAAACAGGCTGCATGGGCGGGAAAAAGAGCTTGAGGCGACCATCAGAGAGCTTGATAAGGTACTCCGTAAAAACCAGCAATTGCTTGCCGAAGGAAAATGCCCAACCTGTGGGCAGGAGCTTAAAGGCTCAGAGATTGCCTGCATGGCAGAGGAATCTGAACAGAAGAAAGAAAAGCTTGCAGCAGAACTTCTTGATATAAAGCTCCAGCAGGCTGAGATTGAGAAAAAGCTCAACCGACTAAAGGATGCAAAAAAGCTGGAGAAAAGGATCTCGGATTACGACCTGGAAATCGAAAAACTCAGGAATAAAGCAAAAGAGATTCAAGAAAGGATAACGATCCATAAAACCCGGATTGAGGAAGATTCCCTTAAACTCGAGGGACTTAACAGGCAAAAGCAGGAACTTGAAACTAAAATGGGTCAGCTCCTACCCGATATAAAAGCCCTTCAGGGCTGGGAGGAAGCAGCCAGGAAAGCCCACAGCGAGAGTGAAAAAACTCTTCGGGAGGCAAAAGCCTTTGAGAAAAAGCTTGCTGAAAACGCTTCGGAGATTGATGTCCTGAATGGAAAAATAAGGACATCTCTTACACTGATTGAAAACTATGGGCAGAGGCTTGGAGAGCTCAATGAAAAATTGATAGGACTTGCCGAACGTGAGAATCTGGAGAAGGAGAAACTCAAGGCTCTGGGAGTTGAGCTTGAGGCATTGAGGACGAAAGAAGACCTGGCAAAAAAAGCCCATCAGAAAAGCGAAAATCTCCTCCTGCAAGTAAAAAAGCTCAGAGCGAATCTGCTCCGCATGGATATCATAAAGCACAAAATTTCCGAGCTTGAAGCTTCCATAAAGAACCTTACGGAAAAGATCGGTTTCTTTGACCGGGAAATCCTTGAAAGAAATGAGCGGGTGAAACAGCTTGAGAGAAAGCTACAGGGACATAGGTTTGAAGATCTCCAGAATAAACGTGCTCTGCTTGAAGCGTATCAGGCAAACCTTTCCGAGAAAATCCGACAAATTACAGCTTCAAAAGATGCATTTTTAAAAGAAGCCGGTATGATCGAGAACAGCTTAAAACGCCGCAATGAGCTGAAAGAAGAACTCAAAGCTCTTGAAAACAGACAGCTATATCTTGAAGCCGTGTACAGTAATGCTGAGGATCTTGAGAACATGTATGTGCGTGTTCGGGCTGATATGCGGGCAAGAAACATAGGGGCCCTTTCTACCCTGCTGAATGAAATGTTTAGCTTCATGTACACGAACAATGCATATTCCCATATAGAACTCGACTCGGAGTATAACCTTAAGGTTTACAGAAAAGACGGTACGCCTCTTCAGCCCAAACTCCTCAGCGGGGGAGAACGTGCCATTTTTAATCTTGTCCTGCGCTGCGCTATCTACAGACTTCTTGCTCTCGGTTTTGGTGGTGACAGGGCAGATGGGCTTCCGCCCATGATTTTAGACGAGCCCACTGTTTTCCTGGACCGCGGACATATAAACCAGCTTTTGAAACTCATAGACCTGATGCGCAGCATAGGGGTAGGTCAGATTATTGTAGTCTCCCATGACGAAACCCTAATAGATTCCGCAGACCATGTCTTCCAGGTAGAAAAAGATCCTCTTACCAATATGTCGTCTATTGTAAAAGTTTAACCTCACGCGTGGCGTCGCTCGATCAAAACCGTTGCGCGCTTGACCACGCCGTCATGCTAATTTTTGATCAAACTTTTTTCTAAAAAGTTTGCGATAAAACCTTTTCTCAAAAGGCTTTTGTTGCGTCGCTTGACCACGCTGTTGCCAGGGGTTTTCGCTCAAGCTTTTTTTCAAAGGTTTTTGATCAAACTTTTTCTGAAAAAGTTTGCGGTTCACCAGTATACCAGATAATTAAATAGCTCATCAAGTTCCTCTTTATATTCCTCAAAAAAGCTAAAGTTCTTTACGAGGTAGCCCTCTGCAGGGAGGTCCTCGAGATACCCGTACCAGTAAACAACCATACCTTCCCCGAAGATTTCGGCATATTCTCTAAACTGCTTCTTCGAGTAATGCTCGTGTTCGAAGTCATCTCCAAATAAGGCTTTGCTTTCAATCCAGTTGACCATGAGGTTGTCTATGCATACAGGGTCTGCAAGCACAAAATCTGGGGTCTTGCCTTCTCCTTTAGCCCGAATCTCTGCCTCGGTGCAATATGGAATTCCTCTGTCATCGAGCCATTTCTGGATGAGTGCTTCTCCCATCTCGCCTTTTTTACACTGCATCTCGTGAGCATGGGGGGAAAAGAAATGATCAGCTTCCAGGGCTCTTTTGACTTCTCTTCTAAGGCGGCGACTTTCGATTGAATCTACATGTTTAAAAAACCAGTTTATACTTTTCTTGGGAATTTCACAATTTTTCATAATAAGTGATGCCATGAGGGTCGGAGGAAAGCCTGTGTATTCTGCGAGATCAAGAATGGTACGTCCCTGTTTCCATTTTAAAAAAAGCTCATTTTCTCTGGAATAAATTCTCCTGTGTTTGAATCTCGTCTTTTTCACAACTTTCTGGTTGAGAATTGTTGCAATCACTCCAACAGGTTTAGAGTATTCTTCCGAAAGGCGGAAAACATCTTTAAAGTCATGCAGTGAACTGTATATTTCCTGATATGTCTGGCGGTCCATCCTGAATCATCATATCTCTTTTTGTTTTTTCCCGTGCAGGTAAAATTAAAGTTAAGCGGCATAAAAGATGAAAATCTTACGATACCAAAAGTCTCTCTCAGACGTTCAGTTGATTTTCCTCATAATTCCTTCTATGCTCATAGTTTATAATCATAATCGATGCCTCAAAACCTGGAACAGTCGATGTCTTGACAGAGTAATGCCGACTTATTTCGGATACTGGGGTGAAGAGGATATCTCTTCTTCGCGAGTAAATACCTTCTTCCGGAATTTCTGCCTGTATATTCGGGTTATTTTCCGGATGGAGTATAGCTAACTAAGCAAACCTTTTCACAAGCCTTTTGAAAAAAGGCTTGAGCGAAAACCCCTGGCAACAGCGTGGTCAAGCGACGCAACAAAAGCCTTTTGAGAAAAGGTTTTATCGAAAATGGTAAGCTTTTGGATTTGAGAACCTTATCCCCAAACCCTATCCAGCGTGATAAACCGGCGCAACGGTTTCGGTCAAGCCTTTTCGTAAAAGGGTTGCGGTGCAATGGTATCGGCGCGGAGGGTTTTGAAAAGCCTTGCGTTGCCCCATTTGATCATGCCGGCTGAGTCAATCCTTTTTTCAAAAGGCTATAGGCCAACGGTTTTGTTTAACTCCAGAAATCCTCATCGTAAGTGTCAGGAAGGTCAATTTCCATCACTTCGTCAAGCTTCTTACGTTTTTCCCTGTTCTCTGGGGGCTGTTTTGCTTTTTCTCCCCTTAACAGGTAAGAGTTATTTTTTTTATCGGTATCAAAGGTTGCAAAGATTGTTGTGTGCTTATCTCTTGAAATGACTTTATCCGGGATTCTCGGCTTTTCCTGAATTCTTGGCTGCGTTTTTGCGCAGATGATAGGGTTCTGTTCTGCCGGCTCTTCTCTCAATCTGGATTCCAGCCTTATAGAGGCTTTTTCGATTTCACTGGCATTATATCTTTCTCTCAGCCTTTTGTCGTGGATTTTCTTGGATCTCTCAGGAGTTTTTGTAATAGCCTCCTGGAACTCCTGGCTCTGAGTAAAGCTTGCTTCTTTTCTCTCTGCAGGTCTTTTCGTAGGTCTCTCTATGAGCCTTGTGGGGGTCCAATCCCCTTTTTCAGAGGCATTCTTTCTTTTAGAATGGGGCTGCCTGCCTAATTTGCGGAAAGTATCTTCAGCATAGGTATCCCTGTTGCGGTCCACTTTCCCGGATTTAATTTTACTTGTTGTGCTGTAACCTATAAGGCAGGTGGGTTCTCTCGTTCTCCACTCAAGGCAGAAGAGATGGCACTCCCGCCCTTTACATGTCTGGTTTTCATCAAGAGGGCAAACTTCTGGAAGGGTCATACTACTAAAAATAGCAATATATAAAAAATAGTTAACGGTAATAAAAATTTAAGTATTTTTATCAGAGTCCTTTAAGGGCGTCTGCAATCAGGGGGGCAACACTCAACCTGCTCTCGGCTCTCTCAAGGGTATCGGTTCCGATTATATCCTTTACTCCTGCATTGAAGAGCCTTAAAGCTGCATTCCTTGCAAGTACGGGATGTACGCAGGCGGTATAAACGTCTGCTGCTCCCTGATTTCTGAGCATTTTGATGGATTCTGCCATTGTTCCGCCTGTTGCAATCATATCATCTACAAGGACAACACGCCTGCCTGTCACATCGAGATTCTTTGTCTTGATTACAACCGTATCCCCGCTTAGCCTTGTTTTCTCAAGATGGTCATAATCAAAGCCCAGCCCTGAAGAGATATTCTTTATAAGTCCTTCGGCTCCGGAATCAGGAGCGAGCAGAAGAGGATCTTTCAAGCCAAGCCCTGCAATATACTCCCCTACCAGTTTAGCTGCATCAAGGTTTTCCGCAGGGCTGGGGAAGTGTTTAAGCACGCTTTTTTCATGGATATTTATGGTAAAGACACGGTCAGCGTTGATGCAGCGGGCAACTGCGCGAGCACTGATCGGCTCTCCGGGTTTGAACTTCTTATCCTGTCTGGCGTATCCCATGTAAGGAATTACAACATTGAGCTCACCTGCGCCTTCACAGGCATCAATAAGCTGGAGCAGGGAAACAAGATCCGAGTCGGTGGGCGTGCTCTGGATAAGGGTCACGCGCTCGTTTTCGATTTCTTCTGTGATTCGGAGATAAAGTTCCTCGTCAGGGAAGCGATTAAACTCGCAGAGCACAGGCTCTGTCCCTAAAGCTCGGGCAGTGCGGCTGGCTAGTAATTGTGATGCTGGTCCACCTATGATCTTCAAGATATATACCTCAGTCTGCCGTCTTGATATATCCTATCCTTTAAAAAGCTTATTTTTATGGGCTTACCCTGGGCATTTACAATTCAGTCTATAATTAAGAATTTCTCATTAAAGTCTACGTGAAAAGATCGCTGGTTATCGATCACAGTTATCTGTTACATCAAAATCAACATCATTGATTCATCTTCAGCAGGCTTAGTAGTTACAAAAGTTCACCCTTTAAGCTTTTCGAGCACCCGAATATTCTGTATTGAAGTACTGGGGTAATTCCCACTTTCATCTTTTTCCGCCGATTTAACCATATCCCATATAGTCAGCAAAGCTGCCGAAACCCCTGTAAGAGCTTCCATCTCAACCCCTGTTTTCCCCACAGTCCTGACCTCAACTACAGTTGAAATTACTCCGTCCCCGATTTCAAAATCCACATCTATGGCTGTGATTGGGAGCTGGTGGCACATCGGGATTATCTCAGGTGTCTTTTTAACCGCAAGCACGGCTGCAACTCGAGCAGTTGCAAGCACATTGCCTTTTTCCACCGTTCCGGTTCTTATCTTCTCTATGGTTTCCCTGGAAAGCATAATTTCTCCAACAGCTCGAGCCAGTCTTGGAATCTCGCTCTTTTCGCTAATGTCTACCATACGCGCTCTGCCGGATTCAATGTGAGTAAACTGCTTTTCCACATAATCACCGTGTTTTTTATAATCTCGAATCAATCAATTCTGATCTGTTTTCTCTTTGAATAGTCTTCGATTAATTTTTCCAGCCTATTTACAAGTTCTCTGGCTTCTTCAAGGTTGAGTTTTATGATCTGTTCATCTTCTCCATGAAAAATATTAATTCTTATCCGGTTTCTTTCGATTTCCAGCTCGATTTTTCTTCCAATTTCCTGAACCATATAAAATGCCTCCCTATCCCGAGTACATTAGAATATTTTAAATGGATTTTTAAATCTTAGCGCTAAATAAATTCTACCGTTAGATAATTTGCAACGATAAATTAATTATAATACAGCATTTCCAGAATCCAGTATCTCAGTATCAGACTGATATCTTTAAAGCTTGTTTTTAATCTTTTTATCCAATATCAGCTTCTTTAATTATTTCGGTGATTTTTTCCAGAACGTCTGTTGCAAGCAGCCCATTGCCTGCTTTCTCAAAAGCAAGATCTCCTGCTGCCCCATTAATGTACGCTGCGCAGGCAGCCGCAAGAAAGGCGGGATTTCTGGAAAATAGTGATCCTGTAAGCCCTGCCAGGACATCACCTGTGCCTCCAACTGTCATGCCTGCATTTCCTGTCCTGTTCAGCAGGGTCTGTTTCCCATCCGAAATAATGTCGATTTTTCCTTTTAGAAGTGTTACAACTCCTTCTTTCTCCGAGAATTCCCTGACTGCTTTAATGCAGGAATCCTGGCTTTCAGGGGTTCTCATATCCCTCAAGAGAGCAAACTCTCCAGCGTGTGGGGTTACTATCAAATCACAGTTGCCTGCAAGGCTTTCAAAGATAGTACCTGATAGGGCTGCAAGAGCATCAGCATCTAGGACTGCTTTCCTGCAAAAGGGAAGGATTCTCCGGACGGTTTCCAGGGTTTCTGGTGCTCTCCCCAATCCCATCCCCATCACGACTACATTGTGGGAATTTATGAGATCCAGAAGGATTGAGAGATCCTCAGGGCAGAGAATATTCGAAGAAAGTTTTCGGACGATCAGGTTCGGAGAATAAGATGCCACGATTTCTGCTACATGTGCTGGGACTGCTGCGGTTACAAGATCTGCCCCGGCTTTAAGGGCTGCAAGAGCCGCAAGTGCAGGAGCGCCCGAGTACGGGCCGCCTCCTATAACAAGGATTCTTCCGGAATCGCCTTTATGTCCCGAGGATTCCCGCCTATTGAGTGTCATCAGGTCTCCTGGTCCGGTATATTGTTCGGCGTCGGCAAAAATTCCTATCTCGGCAACCCTTATAATTCCAGTGTACTCTTTTGCCTTCTCGCTCATGAGCCCTGCTTTCATACGGTGAAAAGTGACTGTAAGTCCTGCATGCACGGCTTTTTCAAAGCTTCCGCCGTCAGGGTCAAGTCCTGAGGGTATATCAATCGAGATTATTGTTTTTCCGGCTCTTCCTTCCCGATTTATATAATCAATAGCGGTGGATTCGGGTTCTTTTATCTTCCCTTTTATCCCGGTTCCGAATACAGCGTCTACAAGCAGGTCAGCCTCTGAGTACCAGTCCGAAGCCTCTGCTTCAAGCTGGCTCGAATCCGTTATTTCAATCACTTCTACACGGCTGAACTTCAGCAGGGAGAAATTGTGAAAAGCTTCCTTTGTTCCGATATCCCTGGCTTTTCCCAGCAGGATTAACTTTACTATATAACCTGAAGAGCCTGCGAGATGCCTGGCGGCAACAAAAGCGTCCCCTCCGTTGTTACCCCTACCTGCGATAAAAAGTACCCTGCCGCTTTCAAGCTTTTCCCGGACACTCTGTGCAATAGCGGCTCCTGCATTTTCCATTAACTGTATAAGTAGAAGTCCAAGACACTCACAATTTCTGTCTATTGCTTTCATTCTCAAAGAACTGATGCACTTCATAGTAGTTACCTGCCTGCTTATTTAATCTGGTATCCTGTTACTTGTTAACCTTTTGAAGATTTCTGCAAGCCTTAACTTCCTGGCTTATATACTGCCATAGAAATTATTATATATCTCTAGAGTAATTGAAGTGATTTACTTTGTATTTTAGACCAAGGAAACCTATTTGATATCATTAACTATATACATTACATTCCGGTATTACATAATACCGCAATTACTTAGTTTTCCGTAAAAATGTTATTAATTCCTTATGAGCATAATTCATTGAGTATAATTCCGTATAAGGATGATTCATAAAAACGTATAATGATGATTCATAAAAAGAGATGATTTGTAAACTAAACTTAGTAAGAGTAATTACCACCAGGAAATGGTCTAAAACTACAGCTAGCCTTAGAGTTAATTAACTGTAGTAAAACGTGAACAAGCAGGATTCTGATCAAATGTTTGCTTTCCTTTGCACGTGTCTGGACTTATAAAAGCATGGAGGACTATTTTTGCCTAATTTTTCAAAGGATGCAGATAGCAATCTTAAAAATACAGTCAAACCCAGATACCTTGTTCTGGGAAGTGGAAGTGTTGGTTTTGCGCTTGCGAAAGAGCTCAGGGAAAGCAATAAGCTCGTAATCATCGTTGATAAAGACGAAGCTAAGGTTGAAACTCTCAGAGAGGAAGGCTTTGAGGCCATTGTAGGCGATATCTCTGATCCTGAGCTCGTCGATAAGATTGACCTTAAAAACGTCGTTGTTATACTTTTCCTGACATCCAATAATGAGGCGAACAGGAAGGGCATCGAAAATTTCAAAATGGTAGTTAACCCTGATGTTCAGCTTTTTTCCAGAGCTTCGGACATTATTAACAAGGAAAAAATGGAAGATCTCGGGGCAGACTATGTATTTATGCCTTCCAAGCTTGTTGCGACTTCCCTTTCCCGTACCCTCGAGAGAGCCGAGTCGGTTCACAGGGGCAATAGGCTTGCACGGTGGCTAAAAGGGATAAGGGATAAAAAACTTGCCATTGTTATTCATGATAACCCCGATCCGGATGCTATTTCAAGCGGGCTTGCTCTGAAAGAGATTGCAAAGACCCTCGGGGTCGAAGCAAGCATCCTCTATCATGGCAGGATTGGGCATCAGGAAAACAAAGCTTTTTTAAATCTGCTCGGGATTGACCTTGGTAAGATGGAAGAGTACGACCTGAAAGACTTCGATGAAATCGCCCTGATAGATTGCTCGGTTCCCGGCGTTAATAATATGGTTCCCCCAAATTCTTATGTGGGCGTTGTTATTGACCATCACCCACCCGGGGATGCCGAAATAAAAGCTGAGTATATAGATATCCGGCCGAATTTCGGGGCAACTGCTACTATAATGACAAAGTACCTGCAGCAGCTCAATATCAATATTTCCAAAACCCTTGCAACGGCTCTGCTCTATGGGATCCGGACTGACACCCAGGATTTCAAGCGGAAGACCGACCCTGCAGACCTTTCAGCTGCTTCGTACCTTTACCCCCTTTCGAATCACGGGATTCTAGATCAGCTTGAGCAGCCCTCAATGGCTATCGAAACCCTTGATGTGCTTGGAGAAGCCATCAGGAACCGGCAGGTGCTGGGAAGTTATCTTCTTTCAAATGTCGGCAATATACGGGACAGGGATACCCTCCCACAGGCTGCAGATTACCTTCTGAGCCTTGAGGGAATCTCTACAACTGTAGTTTTCGGGGTCACTGAAGACCGTATCTATATTTCCGGGCGCAGTAACGATATCAGGATTAACCTGGGTGAAATCATGCGCCAAGCTTTCGGTGAAGATGCAGGTGGGCATGCAAACGCAGCAGGAGCCCAGATTCCCCTCGGGGTTTTCAGTGCTACGAAAGACCGGCAGACCTTACTGAGGCTGGTTAATGAAGCCGTTGTCAAAAGGTTCCTGAGTGCAGTCGGAGTCGAAAGTACGGGAGAATAAGGTTTCCAAGATTTTAGTAGATAACCACAACTGAAATCATTCTCTCAAAACATTGAAATCCCCTTCAGAAAGAAACGATAAGAAAAGAAATAATACGAGATAGTAAAGGAAGAACGATAAGAAAAGAAATAATACGAGATAGTAAAGGAAGAACGATAAGAAAAGAAATAATACGAGATAGTAAAGGAAGAAGCGATAAGAAAAGATAGAATACAGGATAGTAAGAGATAAAAATAAAGAAGAAAAGAGACCGGAGAATGGGAAAATAGCTTCTTCTTCCTCCATTCATTTTTTAATGTTTTTAATACTTCTAATTTCTTTAAGTTTCCTAACTTCTGTAAGCCTCTTAATTCTTTTAAATTCCTAACCTTTTTGAATTCCGATCTTTTGTAAATTTTCTAATTTTTCTAAAGCACTAGTATTTGTAAAGCTTCTTCTCCCTGATTCACAGACTTAAGAGTCAGGTTCAGGGGATGTCAGTTCGTCTCCAGGCTCTTCACTTCTATCCGGTTCCCGTTCAGGACATCATCTTCCGTTACCTGGATTCCTGAGACTGTAGCATTCCCTCCTGTACTCACGGAATAAGCCGATACAGCTCTAACTCCATGTGCTGTATTTTCGGTTGAGTAAGGTACGGTTATTTCAAATGAACTGTTTTTATCTGACATTGCCGTGTTCTGATAAGTGAATTCCCGACCTGTGTTCGAGTTGAGCACAAGGGTGGCAGTAACGTTCTGTCCCGGGCTTGCAGTACCTGAGAGTTTAGCTCCTGGGACGAATTCGAATATCTTTACATCATTTTTCTTGCCGCCCTTTTCCTCAGGGATAGAACTTTCATAAACAAGTCTCAGGTTTCCAAGATTTGATCCGTCGAGTTCATGAAGTTTGTATACTTCGGTATTCTTGAATTCATTTTTAGCTGTTGCAACGGTCTCAAGACCAGTTTTCCCTTTAACAGTTTCAATTTTGAAATACTGTTCAATATCCTTGCCTGCAAGCTCAACAATAGCCCCAAACTTGCCGCTCGCCATCTGTTTGTCGGTTATTACATACTTTACATTGAGCTTCTCCATAATTGCCTTTGCTTCTTCTTCGGAGTCAGTTGTGAAGAAATGGGCTGAGTCCTGTATGCCGGTTTGGAAATTGTTTGAAACGACAGGTCTTTTTGCCAGGTAAACAATCCAGTTTCCATAGTCCCACCAGCTCAAAACACTGTACTCGGGAGTTTCGGAAGGCTCAAGGTAATTCGAAGTCTCAGGGCTTGAGGCTTCAAGCCAGGTGAGAGCTTCTTTCCACTCAGGATCAACCGATCCTCCTTCTTTTGCAAAAGCAAACCCGGACCATATGCAGGGTATAAATACAAGCCCTATCAGTGCCACGGATGAGACAATTTTGAAGTAATCGGGCTGCTGGTCCTTTTTCGAGCCTAATGTATTGCTTATTTTCTGTTTTGATTTTTTCTTTGACTTTGTTTCTTTCTCCTCCTTAAGTGCAGACGTGGAGTTCTTCGCGGTTATTGGTCCTGACTTGATCAGTTTCCTTACTTCAGCCTCAAAGTCAAAGGACTCGAGTAATACCCAGAGGAAGTACGCGGTAAGAATTGAAACGTTTACTGCGAACAGATAGGAAAAGCGCCTCTGGGAAATTGCTAAATATGCAAAGAAAATTGACCATAAGAGGAAAAATATCCCTTCAGGCTTTGATTTTTCTCCTCTCCACTCAAGGCAAAGCAGGAAAAATCCTCCCAGAGCTGCAAGGAAGCAAAGTCCCAGGCTTGATAGTACTGGCGAAAAAGTAAGCTTTCCCTGCGCTGTTAAAAATAATGGCACAGCTTCAGCAATCGTACCTATGTATTCACCTTTTCCTAGGAAGAACCTCATTCCCTCAATTACGAAAGCATAGTATTCGGCAGAAAGAATCCTGAGGGAGAGAAGCCCTAACCCTGAGACCAGTATCAAGATGGCTGGATAGTATTTCCAGTTCAGATCCTTTTTCGAGATATATGAGGAAAAACCCCAGAGGATTAGGGTTCCTGCCACCAGGCTCAATACATAGAGTACCTGGAACCAGGATAGGTACATTGCGCTCATCTCAAGGCCCGGGCGCACAGACCTTGCTACAAGAGGAATAGTAAAGAGAAGTGTTGCAAGAAGGCTTGTAATGGTGCAGATAAGAAGATAATCGGAATTTTTCCCGGCTCTGAGGTCGAGTGTGGTTTGTATGAATGCGTAAAGCACAATAAAACTCACAAAAACCGGAGCTCCTATCCATGTGAAAATCAGTAGTGCGAAGAAAAGCCCGGATGCTGCTGCGGAAGCCAGCGTTTTAATATATTTCTTGTCGGAAGAGATGTTTTTAAGAGATGTCAGGGAGAGAGATCCCTCACCTGCCCATTTTAAGGCAAATATGAAGAATGCATAAGCTGAAGTTGATAGAAGCGTCTCTGCTACATGGTGGTCAACCGCTCCAAATCGGGATATGTATACGTGTGCTGGAAGCACTGCAAAAATGAAAGCTGCGAGAAGCGCGGTTTTTCTGTCAAATACCGAGCTAGTTACAAAATATAAAGGAATTATTGTCAGAATCCCCAGAAGTAAGGGCAGCAGGGCTCCTGCGAATTCGATGGTATATAAATCCGGCTGTCCCCCTCCCAGGATCATTGCAAGCAGAGCGCCTAACAGGTCAAAAAGAGGCGGCCACCCAATCTCAAAGCCCTGAGGGTAATTTATGTAAGAATCGAAATTAAGGGAATGGGGAAAATTGGAAGCTGTATATAAAATGCGCCGCATGTGGTAGAAGTCATCATATCCATTGAAAGTTATGCTTCCGTTTGCAGTGACTGAGGCGTATGACAGCATGCGCATGAGAAAAGCAACTATCACAACTGCAGTCAGAGCAATAATACTGAGTTTTAAATTATTCGCTGGCCGTTTTACCGCCGGACATCTCATGCCTTTGTTCGTTGTAACCATCTCTCTTAATTTTTATCTGTTTGCGTTATTGTACTTTTAAGTGAATTAATCTTTGATAGTATTGAATTAATATAATAACTTTAAGGTTGTCTAATCTAGATGAAAAGGTGAATACTCCTGATTCACAGCCTCATCTGGCAAATGTTATATATACCTCTCATAATGTTGATATGAAATTTTCAATATACTTATAACCGTTGAGCTTAATGAATTTCTGAGACTGCGAAAATATCCGTTATTACTCATGGAAGATCTAGTATTGTATTACTAGTGGAAGATCTGATAATACGTGAGAAATCTGTATTTGGCAGAAATTTGATGCCACCAGTAAACACTGTAGTGTTATTAATAAAAGCCCTGATTAATAAAAGCCCTGATATTAATAAAAGATTTGATACTATTATAAAAATTTGATATGATCAACAAAAAATCTGAATCAATCTGTACCACAAATAGAAGGATTTAAAACCTGATATCACCAGTAAAAAGCTCAACTACTAACAGCTAACATACTAACAGCTAACAGAAAGGTCTGGTATCACTAACTGAGGCCCCTGATACTACTGGCTAATGGATAGGATCGGAATCCTGCACATTAGAAAACCAGATACTTATGCTTTTCCACTGCGCTGGAATTTGCATCTGGATTCGATGACCGGCAGCCTCTTAACCTGTTTAAAACCCTGAAACAAGTGAGAAACCGATGAAAGTAGCCATATTTCATGATTATTTCGGAGCAATTGGTGGTGGAGAGAAACTGGTGCTTATGCTGGCAAAATATCTCAATGCCGATGTTATCACTACTGACTTAAACACGGAATCCGTAAAAAAGATGGGCTACTCTGATGTACGCATAATCAGCCTGGGAAAAACCCCAAAAGTGCCTCCTCTGAAGCAGATCTCCGCATCTTTTTACTTTGCAGCCTGTGACTTTTCAAAAGAATATGATTTCTTTATCTTTTCAGGCAACTGGGCACACTTTGCAGCAAAGAAACATAAGCCCAACCTGTACTACTGCCACACTCCTACACGGGCTTTCTATGATCTCTACCATACCTTTCTCAACAGACAATCCTTATTAATTTCAATCTTTTTCCGGATCTGGGTCTGGCTTCACAGGCCAGTTTCGGAATATTACCTTTCTTACGTTTGTAAAATTGCAACTAACTCAAAGAATACCTCAAGAAGAATAAAAAAATACTTTAAAAGGGATGCTCAGGTAATCTATCCTCCCGTGGAAACTTCAAAGTTTACGTGCAGGGAATATGGAAATTTCTGGCTCTCAGTAAACCGCCTTTACCCTGAGAAAAGAGTGGAAATTCAGATCGAGGCATTCAGAAGAATGCCAGATGAAGAACTTGTTATCGTCGGAGGTTACTCTAAAGGCGATCATGCAAAAGGTTATGCGGAAAATATAGTTAAGAACTTACCGCGGAATGTAAAAGTTCTGGGTGAGATTTCGGAAGCTGAACTGCTTGATGCTTACTCCCGCTGTAAAGGTATTATCTGCACTGCTATGGATGAGGATTTCGGGATGACACCTGTGGAGGCTATGGCAAGCGGAAAACCCGTAATAGCCGTAAACGAAGGGGGATTCAAGGAAACAGTAACCGAAGGAACAGGGATCTTTATAAACGCAGATATCCACAGTGTCATAGAAGCTGTTAAATTCATATCTTGCAGACCTAACTCTTATCAGGATGCATGTTTCAACCGAGCTAAAGAATTTGATATTTCCATTTTTACTAAAAAAATAAAAAATGTGATTTGTGATGATCCTGAAGCATTTAAGCGAGTTATATAAATATCGGGAGTTAATCTGGAAACTATCCTGGGGAGAGTTCAAACTCCGATATAAAAATTCCATATTGGGGTACCTCTGGTCCCTTCTTGAACCTCTTTTAATGCTGACAGTCATGTACTTTGTATTTTCCAATCTCATGAAAGTTCAGGTAGAGTATTATCAGCTATTTCTGTTAATGGGCATAATCTTATGGAACTTTCTGAGCAGATCTACAAATATCGGATTGTTTTCTATAGTAGGGAGGCCGGATATGATTAAAAAAATCTATTTCCCAAGAGATATTTTTGTAATCTCATCCTGCATCACAGCTCTACTTATGAGTATCTTTGAATCTGTTGTGTTTTTCATATTTATGGCGTTTTTCAGGGTTCCTTTATCTTCTAATTTATTATATGCACCTTTAATCCTGATTTCTCTTTTCACTCTTGCTCTGGGAGTTTCCCTGACACTCTCAGCGCTCAATGTTTACTATAGGGACGTTCAGTTTATCTGGGACGTACTTATGCAGGCAGGCTTCTTTGCAACCCCTATCCTGTATAGCCTGGACTTCCTGCCTGAAACTATGCAAAAAATTGTTCTTCTCAACCCGATGTCACGGATAATAATATCTGCACGGAATACTGTAATCTATTCTACACCGGCACGCTTTGAAGACCTCCTGTTTATGTTCGCCTCATCAATATTATTCCTCATAATAGGTTATGTCGTCTTTTCCAAACTGGAACCCGGCTTTGCGGAGGAGATTTGATGCATACGATTGAAGTCGAGCATCTCCACAAAATTTTTAAAATACCCCATGAGAAAAGAAATACCGTATTTGAGTCTCTTGTAGGGGCTTTTAGACCTCCGCAATACGAGACTTTCCATGCTCTAAACGACATCAACTTTACGGTAGATGAAGGAGAAGCTCTTGGAATTATCGGAGAAAATGGCAGTGGTAAGAGTACCCTGTTGAAAATCATAGCAAACATTCTACGCCCTACACGAGGGCGCGTAGAAGTGCATAAGAAAATCACTCCTTTCCTTGAACTAGGGGTAGGTTTTCAGCCAAATTTTACGGCTTCTGAAAATGTAAGGACTTATGCAACCATCATGGGGATCTCAAAGCGAGAAATTGAAAGTAAACTTGATGATGTGCTTGAGTTTGCAGGGCTTGAAAAGTTTAGGGATACCAAACTGAAAAATTTCTCTTCAGGCATGCAGGTTAGATTAGCTTTTTCTACAGCGATTCAGACTGACCCTGAAGTGCTTTTGATGGACGAGGTGCTGGCTGTAGGAGATATGGAATTCCAGCAGAAATGTCTCGATGTGCTTAATCAGTATAGAAAAGAAGGAGTGACAATAGTTTTCGTTTCCCATGACCTGGGCGCTGTAAGAAGGTTCTGTGACAAAACTCTTCTTCTCCATAAAGGAGTGCAGGTAGCTCTTGGGGACACAGGAGATGTCATTGACAAATACGTATATGGTGGTAGCACAGAGGAAAGTGAAGAGGCGGTTGAAGCATCTCAGGTCCCGTTAGCCGAAACTGAAACTGAACTTCCTGAAGAAGGGGAGCACAATGAAGCAAATCGCTGGGGCAACCGGAAGGTTGAAATTACTTCCGTAGAGTTTTACGACAAATTCGGCAATAAGAACACTCGTTTTAACTCCTTTGATCCGATGAAAATCAGGATATATTACAAAGCCAATCAGAAAATAGCAGATCCTGTGTTCGGAATTGCTTTGTATTCTGAAAAGGGTGACCATCTTTTCGGTACCAATACCGAACTTAAAAACCTAATAATTGATCACATAGAGGGTTCAGGGCATCTTGATCTGCAAATTGAAAGGATCCCCATGCTTAATGGAAGATTCTTGCTGACAGTAGCCGTGCATACAAGGGACCAGAAACCTTATGACTGGCTGGATAAGCAATACTCCTTTGATGTTATCCCTGTAAGCAGGAATGCCGGAGTTTTCGAGGTAGATTGTAGCTGGAAGTACGAACTTAAGGTGTGAGGCCTATGGATACATCTGAAATCTATGAAGAAGAAATAAATGTTGAGGAAATAATGGAAAAAATCCAGAATGATATCCGCAGCAGAAAGAAAAGTGTTGCAGGTGAGACTGCAGGTAGAGATTACTTCCCTTCTATCCCCGAAACTCCAGATTCAGGTAGTATCCACAGGAATCTTGAGTATATTAAGTCAAACTGGAATATAGAGAACAGTAGCTATTTTATAAGTTCTCATCGCCCCCTTTCAGGCAGGTTCCTTATTAAAGGAAGGGAACTGGTTCACGGAGAGGTCAGGCGTTATGTCGACCCCACTATACGAAAGCAAAACGAATTTAACGAAAGCGTTGCTCACTTACTGGAAAGCCTCATCAACAGGATTATTTCGCTCGATGAGAAAGTTGTGCAGCTCTCTACGGAGTTAGATAATGAAATTTACTCCGAAAATTCAAAACTAAAGTCTGAAATCTCCAGAGAACTCAAAAGTGAAATTCTGGATGTTAAGTCTGATGTTTATGAAAAAATTAACAGAGAAATAACTTCAGTTGTTTCCTCTATAAATCTTGATATTGAAAACAAGGCGTGGTTGAACAGGTTACTGACAGAGAAAATAGAGAATAATAACAGGTTCACGGATAAAAAAGTTGCTACCTCTGAATCTGAAGGACTCTCATTAAATTATTTTCTCTTTGAAGAAAAGTTCCGTGGATCAAGAGATGATATCAAGCAGAGACAAAGTAAATTCCTTGAGTATTTCCGGGGTTGTTCAAACGTTCTGGACATAGGATGCGGCAGAGGGGAGTTTTTAGAACTGCTAAACGGTGAAGGAATTGGAGTAAAAGGTATTGATATCGACGATGATATGGTCGGTTATTGTATATCAAAAGGGTTTGATGTTCAAAAAATTGATGCGATCTTATATCTTGAGCAGCTTCCAGATAAGTCCCTTGATGGTATTTTTATTGACCAGGTCGTTGAACATCTTGAACCCGCTTATCTTGTAAAACTATTGAGGTTATGTTACCAGAAATTGAAATATGGGTATTATCTCTTTGCCGAAACCGTAAATCCACTGTCACTCTACTCCTTTGCCAACTTTTACATAGACCTTACACATATAAAACCCGTACATCCTGAGACACTTAAGTTTCTGTTTGAATCATCGGGTTTTAGAGATATTAAAACTGAGTTTATCTCACCTGTAACGGACGAGTTGAGGTTAAAGAAAATTCAAACCTCGGACGATATGAATGAAAGAGAAAAGGCAGCAGTTGAGGTCTACAACTACAATATCGATCTTCTTAATTACAGGCTATATGGCCCGCAAGACTATGCGATTATAGGCAAAAAATAGGTGAAGAAATGAAGATCGCGGTTGTCACTCCACGGAGTGTTACAGGAGAAAAAGGAGGAGCTGAAAACTTTTATGATGGCTTGGTGGGGGCTCTTAAAAATAAAGGGCACTCGGTCGCCCATATAGAGGTTCCTGTAGATGAGTCCTGTTTTGAGGGAATTCTTGAAGCATACTCTAATTGCTTTTACCTTAACCTTGATGCTTATGATCTTGTCATCTCAACAAAGGCACCCACATACATGATCAGACATAGAAATCATGTCTCATACCTCCTGCATACGATCCGTGTTTTTTATGATATGTTTGATATGGAGTTCAGCTCATCGGATAGGGAAAAGAAAAAACAGAGACGGCTTATCCATGAATTTGATAAATACGGGCTGGCTCCGTCAAGGATAAAAAAACATTTTGTCAATGGAGCTCCGGTATACGAAAGAATGATCGCAGTGGACGATTTCTGGAAGGCTGTTAATTTTGAGGTACTTCATCATCCTCCAAAGATTGAGAATTTTAAAGAGCCGGAAGAAGGCAAGTTCATTTTCTTTCCGACACGGTTGCACCGGTGGAAGCGGCCGGATCTTATAATCAATGCAATGAAGTATGTAAAGAGTGATATCAGGTTGATAATTTCGGGCAGGGGAGAAGATGAAGCTTACTACAGGCAACTGGCAAAACATGATAAGAGAATATCTTTTATCGGCTGGATTAATGACGATCAGCTGGTTGACCTGTATTCGAAGTCTCTTGTCGTTCCTTTTGTTCCAGTTAACGAAGATTATGGCCTGATAACCGTTGAGGCTTTCCAGAGTAAAAAGCCTGTAATTACCTGCTTGGATTCCGGAGAACCTGCAAGAATTGTCGTGGACGAGCTAAGTGGGTTTATTGTTGAGCCTGATCCCCGGGAAATTGCAAAGAAGCTAAACTATTTAGTTGAAAACCCGTCTCATGCCCGGAAAATGGGTGAGGAAGGTTACAGGCTTGTTCAGGAGATCTCCTGGCAGAATGTTATTGACAGGCTCCTTTCTTCAGAAGACAAAATTGATGCTGTTGAGCCTTTGGAGAAGAACGAGTTTTTTCTTCATGAGACCTCAAAAAAAATAAAAGCTCTCGTCACGGATAATCAGATTTTAGATCCGCCCATCGGCGGAGGTAGAGTCAGGATCTATCAACTCTATAAGAACTTTGATCCTGATCTTTTTGACATTACTTACCTTGGTACATTTGACTGGCTGGGACCTGAAGAAAGGGAACAGAAACTTGCCGACAATTTTACTGAGGCACTTGTGCCAATGACCGTTCCCCACATAGCAATCGATAAAATCTTCAGCAGGCTTTGCGGCAGAAAAACGACTTTAGATGTTACAATTCCCCTTTTAATGAAGTTCACTCCCAGATACCAGCAGAAACTATCAGAACTCTGCAGGGAAGCAGACGTTGTTATAGTATCACATCCCTGGGTATATCCTTATGTGAAAGAAGAAATTAAAGTCCTGGACAAGAAACCGCTGCTCATTTACGATTCCCACAATCTGGAATATAATATTAAGAAAGAAATCCTGAATTTCACGAGTATAGGCAGATATCTGGTAAATAACGTGTACAGGGTTGAAAAAGAGCTTTCAAATGACTCTGACCTGATTTTTGTCTGTTCAGACGAAGATTCCAGAGCCTTTTCCGAAATCTATGGAATAGATAGCAAGAAAATCCTTCTGGTTCCGAATGGAGCATCGGTGGACAGTGTGGCTCCTATCAGTTCTGATGAAAAAGAAGCCTTAAAAGCTCATTATGGTTTTGAAGGAAAAGTAACGGCTGTTTTTCTTGCCAGTGGGGGTTATAAACCCAATGATGATGCAGCCGAATATATCTGTAAACAGCTCGCTCCTTCCCTCAAAAATATAACCTTCATTCTTGTCGGAAGTGTGTGTGATAACCTCAAAAGCGAAATTAAAAACTCACTAGGAGAAAACGTAGTCCTGATGGGTGTTGTTAGTTCTGAGGATAAATCAAAAATCTTATTATCTTCCGATATTGCCCTGAATCCTGTGACCCAGGGCTCTGGGACTAACGTCAAGGTGTTCGATTACCTGGCTGCCGGCTTAAATGTAATAACCACTCCTGTAGGTTCAAGAGGAATAAGTTTTACCAACCTTGAGAATGGTGTTATTGCCGAACTGAATGACTTTCAGGCTTCGATTGAAATGTTACTTAATGATCCCCTTCTACGGGAAAAAATCTCTGAAAACGCAAGGTTACTCGCCGAAAAGTACAACTGGAGTGATATCTCAAGGACAGCAGGTGAGAAAATAGTTAACCTGATGGAGAATTCAAAATGAAATATTTGATGGTTTCGACATATCCACCTGAAAAATGTGGGATCGGGACTTATGCCTATCAGATGGTAAAGTTTTTAAGAAACGGTGGCAACGTTGTCGATGTTATTTCTCTTGAAGGCAATGGAGGTGACTTCACACTTAATTTGAAGGGGGGAGCAAACCTTCTCAAGATTCTAAAGTATACAATCTTTTATGATAAGGTAATAATTCAATATCATGAATCCTTTTATTACGAAGAATATAATCGAAAAAACCTTTTTAGGATTTTATGCACTCATCTTTCTTTTTACCTTACCTTTCTGCTCCTGAGAAAAAAGCTTGAGGTTATCGTACACGAATTCCCAAGAACACACAGGCACTCTACAGCCCGGTTTTTAGAAACGATTAAGTGGCGATTATGCCCCAAACTCGTTTTCCATACTCAAAAAGAGGTTGATGACTTTAAGCAATATTATTTTGATTTAACAGGAAAAAATTACGAACTAAGAGCTCCAAATGCATATTTTTACAAATTCAGAGATATTCCTCAGTCTCAGGCAAGACAAGAACTTGGGATTCCTTCCAACGCTGTAATTTTCCTGTGTATTGGATTTATTCAGCCACACAAAGGGTACGATAGGGCTGTCAGGGAGTTCCAGAATATTAACAATAAGAGAATGCATCTTTACGTAGTAGGTTCAATCAGGATCGAGTGGGACATGTATACTTCCTACCTTCAAGAACTGAAACGTATGGCAGCTAAAAATCCTCAGATCCACATTGAGGAAAAATTCCTGTCAGATGAGGATTTTGATACCTGGATCACTGCCAGTGATGTAATACTTATTCCTTACAGGGAGATCTGGAGTTCTGGAGTGCTGGGCAGAGCCAAACTATTTAACAAAAAAGTCATAGCTTCCAATGTTGGAGGATTGGCTGAACAACTTGAGGACAATGATATTCTGTTCAATACTGATGAAGAATTAAGGAAGATTTTTGAGGATTTTTCGGAAAAATTAAGAACCTCATAGTTATAAGAACTCCTGAGGAAATCCTAAAATTCAAATTTACTTTCTGGATAAATCTTAAAATCCTTATTCTTCCCATTAAAGGCTTAAAGGAGCTCCATTTTCTGGACTATTATACTCAATTCCCTGGTGTCATTACTGTTCAGTTCAGGGATATCACACGGTCTTTCCGAACCTTCCCGTACATTGAAATGAATGATATTTTCTCCTTTCCTGAGAGATACAGGTGCCGATACTGTAACATAATCAGGATTTATAGCCTGCGTGTACAGGAGATCTTTTCCGCTATATATTTTCAGTGTTCTTGGACGATGGAAACTGTAGGTCTGGAATTTTAATGTAGCGTTTTTTTCTTCATCCGAATATATTGATAGCGTTGCGTTATCTGACATCCAGCGGGTAGGCGTACCTCCCCAGTCCTCCAGGGGATACCAGCCATCCTTTAAAGCGATTGAATGAAGCAGTTTTTCCTCCTCTTTCTGGACACGATAAACTACAAGCCCGTCTTCCGGGTATACTTCAGGTTCGGTATTAAGTGTTTTTTTCAGTAAATTATTTGCAGAATCCATTTGCTCTCTAGATAACTGGTCCTGGTGAAGAATAACGTATCTTATGTTATTCTTGTTAAGGATGGAAGCCCCTTTTTCTGCAAGGTCTTCCCGTACAATGTCATTCTGATACTGACCGCCATATGTCAGTTCCCTGATAAAAGGAGTATTTTGCTGGAAATTATTTACGTTTTCAGGGTATCTCGCAGCATAACCGCCTACTAGTGGCTTTTTATGAACCGTCTGGTAATATAGATAAGCAAAATTCATATATCCGCCATTTGTATTTGCAGGAAGCTCAAGTAAAGCATAATTTTCATTATCATTCCCAATGGTGCGATAAAACTCTGGAATATCTGCTGAAGAGGTTGGATATGGAATGCAGAGATATTCAAGAATTATGAGGCAGCTTATCACCGTAAAAACGAGTGATTTTTTTCTGATTTTATGTTTTAGCAGTTCAGAAAGACTATACCCTGCAAGCACAGCGTATCCAAGTGTTGCCATTACGAAAAATCTGCCAACTGTCCGGCAGTTATCCAGAAATGGAATGGTTTGATACAATATCTGGTGAGGGAGGGGCAGATTTATACCCTGATTGATGAGCAGCGGCTCTCCATTAAACATCAGAACCGGTCCCAGACTGACTGCTGAAAAGAAAAGGGTGGAAAATAGCCAGAATTTAACATCAGGATCTTTTCTTAATTTTATAAAAGCAAATATGGAAAGTCCAAGCACGGCATAACCTATGAAATTTACTTTTTCAGGGAGCCAACTCGGCACTTTTGAATAAAAATCCAGAGTAAAATCACCCAGAAAAGGATGTAAATGGGAGGGGGTAAAGAAACTCATAAAATCATTTGACAGCTTCAAAATCTCGCTGTAATCCGGCTTCAAAAAATTCTGGCTTGAGAGTGAGATCCGGATTTCATTGAGCGTTAAAGGCAATATTCCTGAAAAGCTAACTATCCCAAAAGCTGCATACTTTTTTGTTATTTCTCCCGTTGAGAGAAAAAACCCCTTATTCAGGTCCAGATTCCTGTAGAAATCATATAAAAGTACGAGTCCTGTAAATATCCCCATAAATACCATATACTGCAGGTCACTCATTGCTACGAGAATGAAAAATGCACCTGCAATAATAGGGTTTTTTATTCCCCCTTCTTTAACTGTTTTTATAAGATACAGAGCACAAAAGGGGATCCACTGGATTGTAGTTGCACCAAAAAAATATAGGCCTCTTGAAAAATGATAAGGGGAGAACGCAAAAACAATCCCTGCAATAAAGGCAGCGTACTTGTTTCCTGTAAGGTATTTTACAAGCAGGTAACACCCGAATGCTCCTGCTATAAATGTTAGCAGCCAGAGAATGGTATAAATGACATGAAGCTCTAAAAAGGGAGATAGCAATAAGTACATTATTTGATTAAATGCTGAAGGGAAGGGCATTGATTCTATGCCGTCCGGGTAAAAAAGCAAATTGTCGTGTGTTAAAGTTGTTAAGTTTGTTTCGAATATAGCTATTTTTGTATACCATAATATTCTCATCCACTGAAAAGAGTCTCCAGCCATTCCCGGAATATCGGTTTTTATCTTAAATGCAACCGGGTAGGTAAATATAACCGTTAGAAAAACATATAGTGCTAAAACCGAACTATACTCACGTAGCTTGTTAAAATCTTTATAATTTAATTTTCTGGATTCAATAAATTTCTTAATTTCTATAGTATATCCCCCCTGCTTTCTGAGTTTTGTTATGTTTTTGCCCATGAAATCAAGCTCTAATTAAGATAATTTTTAAGGTAATTCCTTTTCAATTAGTTCTAATTAAGATAATTTCTTTTCAATTCCACTTCATAATGTCCAGCTCGCAGGTTTCCTGCCAGTGTACTCATCGATTTTTATTTCTTGCACAGCACCATTGTCCAGGGGAAGGGTTTTCGGGTCTCTAAAATTTTAAAATACTTTCTTAGTAATTTCACAAATTCTTCCGAACTCCAGTTCTGAACGTGTTCGATATCATTCCCAAACCGCGTTAGATTCTTCCCTCTTAAGAAGTTCATTATGTGGAAATAAGGCTCATTAGGTACGCTGAATACACAGTAGTTTTTTGAGACCCTCCTGATTTCCTGAATAGCTCTTTCCGGTTCTTCGAGATGTTCCAGAACCTCGGTTGCTATAGCAAGGTCAAAACTATCGTTTTTGAATGAAAGTTCGTACACGCTTCCTGCACACAAATTAGAGTTCAGGTTTTTATCCCTTGCAAGCTTAAGTGCGCTTTTAGAGATATCCACGCCTGTAATATCAGGAAAGTCAAGACAGTTAATGATAAATCCTTCCCCACAGCCGATATCAATGACTTTATTTATATTCTCCAGTGGAGTTACAGCAGCTTTTAAATTTTCAATAAAATTTGATATAACCATCCCCATTAATGGATTTTTGGAATTATATTTTTTGTAGTTTCCACTTTGAAAATTTTCGTTGATCGGTATCTCCGCCTGGTCCACTTTATCTCCCTCAGAATTCAATCTAACCCTACCTGGATTATAATATCAGTTTCTTTACTTTGTTTTCTTTCAGTGATTATAAATTATTTTTAGGTAATACTTTATTACATTGCTTTAATAGTTATTCCCAGATACTGTTTTATTTCCAGATCCTGTTTTAATAATTCTTAATGATCCACCTGAAGCAAGTTTTTTATTTTTATAATTAATGGATACGGTTTTTCAGTACCGTTTTTTTAGAGTGAGCAGGAATCCAAAAAGTGCCGGGGATAGGGATGTTAAAAAATAAAGAATTACAGGACAGGAAAATCCGTATGCTAAGTTTTCGCCCAGCAGATTGAAGATTGTGACACTTATAAATTCTCGAATTCCAAATCCGGATATTGATATAGGGAAATTGCCCAGAACTACGATTATTGGCAGTGAAAAAGCAAGAATATTATTTAAAGCCGGGCTTAATGATTTTATTACTATCCAGTATACAACCAAGTTTACCAGATAATATCCTAAAGTTAATAAGAAAACCTTGGAAAGAACTTTTTTATTTTTAATGATTTCCCTCATTGTTTTTATATAATTTTCCTTGTATTCTTTGTTCTTAAAAAACATCCTAAAAAACAGAGAAACTGCTTTTTCATTTGTAATAATGACTATTCCGACAGCGGAAAATGACATCATAAATGTCATGAGATAGATTAAATTCCTATCTTTAAAAAAGAAAGCTATTGCAAGCGCACTTAAAAACATCAGGCAGATAACGTCTATTATCCGGTCCATTATTATGGTTGGTATGCTTCTTGATTTCTCAGAGTCCAGATAAAAAGCCCTTGAGACTTCACCTGTCCTGCCCGGAGTAAGAGCCCCGTAAAATGTGCCTATTAGAATGATTTCAAGAGATCTGAGAATCGGAATCCTGATGTCTATGCAGTTAAGCAAAGTTTGCCACTTTCTAGCTTTCATTAAGTACATGAGAACTACAAGAGGCAGGGAAAAGGAGAGCAAAACTAGATTCATTTCAGTAAAAACTTCATAAATGGCTTTTACATCTAGCTTACTTAAAAGATACCATAGCAGCCCCAGGCTAACTGTGAATTTACCTGCCGTTTTCCAGTTCATAGCTATCAAACTTTATAATGTAGTCATCATTGTTTCTGGAGTTTGTGATCAGTTCTCCGATCAATCCAAGGGAAATAAATTGGGCTCCTATTACTGTAAGCAGTATCCCCAGCATAAGAAGAGGCCTATCCCCTATCCCTGTGCCTGTGACCCATAGCGAGAAAAGGTATATAGAAATAACTATCCCTGAAAAACCCAGTACCAGACCTATGCCGCCGAACACATGCAGAGGCCTTTTCTTATACAGCATTAAAAAAGTGACTGTCATCAGGTCAAGGCAACCTTTCAATAGTCTTTCGGCTCCGTACTTCGATTTTCCGTGGATTCTAGGATGATGCTCGACCTCTATTTCCCCTACAGTATAACCTCTCCAGTGAGCTAGAGCCGGAATATAACGATGAAACTCTCCATATAAATTTATATTTTTTACAACTTCTCTTCGGTATCCTTTGTATCCGCAGTTAAAATCATTAATTTTTACTCCTGTGATAAGTCGGGTTAATTTATTGAAGCATTTTGAGGGAAGAGTTTTTGATAAAGGATCCTGTCTTTTGACCTTCCAGCCGGAAACCATATCAAATTCTTTTAATTTCTCAAGGAATCTTGGAATTTCTTTGGGGTCATCCTGCAGGTCTCCATCCAGAGTAATAACAAACTCTCCTCTCGATTTCTTAAACCCACAAGAGAGAGCTGCAGCTTTTCCGTAGTTCCGCTGAAATCTCAGAATTCTTATATTACTGTCCTGAATCGATTTTATTGTCTCGAATGTATTGTCAGTCGAGCCATCATCTACAAAAATTATCTCATATCTTTTATCCAGTACCGAAAGAACACAGCACAATTTCTCGTAAAGTTCAAGTATGTTTTCTTCTTCATTGTAAACCGGGATTATTATCGAGAGATCAAGTTTGTTCGATATGTAATCATTCTGGATAGTATAAGCGTCTGGAAAATAAGCTGGATATCCTATTGTATAGATCCCTCGATTCTCTAATTGACCTCTCGAACCGTACGTAACATTTCCTCCACATACTTGAAAAGTATCAATGATATAATTGCTCCTAAGTGGCATCTGAAATATGATAAGTTTTTAATAGTCCAGACTGCCATGAATACCCTGAAACAGCTGTCTAGCTTACTGAGACATGGGATATTTATTTAATACTTTTCCATACCCCACTAAATAATAGGAGTAGAGATTTAATTACTTTTCTTATAAAAGTTAGATTTTATTTATTTTTTTATAGAAGTATAATAAATTAAATTACTAAATAAGTAAAGTCAGATCACTAAATATGTAAAATTAGTTTACTTAGGTATTGATTGTCTCTCCTCGGAACAACGAACTTCTTACAGCTTTCCTGAGATTCCTTATCCTTTTGAAAAAAAGACTCTTATTTTAGGGGTTTTTTCATATAACCTTCATAAACTAAACAAATTTCCTTAATTATTTTCTCCCAATCATAATTTTCAGCTTTTCGAAGTGCAGCTTCTGAAATCTTTCTATAGTCCTGGTTTTTCCCGATTATTTTATGCAAAGCCTTCGCAATTTCTCCCTCTGTAGGCTCCACAGCAAATCCATCCACTCCATTTTCAACCAGCCCCTGCGCAGCATTGTACTTCGCTCTTACCGTCACTACTGGCACTCCGCAGGCAAAAGCCTCGATAACCACCATCCCGAACCCCTCCCGGCTTGAAGGCAGCACAAGCACCTTTGAAGCCCTGATTTTTCCTATCAACGCCCCATACTCCTGGAAACCTGCAAACTCTACATTTCTGTAAATTCCGGTTCTCTTTGCAAGCTCTACAAGTGCTGCCTTCTCTGGTCCGTCGCCTACAATACAGCACCTGATCTCCGGAAAATCGGCTTTAAGAAGTGCTACAGCTTTAATCAGCAGGTCGACATTTTTTTCTTTTATAAGGCGGCCTGCAAAAATAACGTCATATTTTTTATTTTCAAAATCTGAGTGAACTTTTCCACCTTCGGGCTCAATTTCGGAAACTCTTTTAAGGTCGATCCCGTTGGAGATTACCGTAATTCTCTCTCGCGGAACCCCCAGTGCTTCAAGCCTGTCCTTAGTCCAGCCTGAAACTGCAATATTATTTTCAGATAATTTTGAGGTCATTTTTTCGACTATCCATCCGAAAAAACCTGCTTTTCCCAGGTACTCGTACCAGTAATCATCCCATACCTCATGCCAGGTAAGCACTAATCGGGTTTTTTTCAGGACTGAGACTGCTTTTGCGGTGAAACAGGAAAAATAGGGAAAGACACTCACATCTATAAGGTCAAAGTTTTCTTTCCTGAGTTCCGGGAACAGTTTAGCAGCAAAGATTATTGCCTCGGAAATTGAACGCCTGCCGTTTACATACAGATTTCGGGCTTTACAGACTCCGTGAAGGATAATGCCTTCATATTCAAAGGTATCTTCGCCTTCCCACCATTTAATTCCGAAAATATGTACTTCGTGCCCCCTGTCCAGGAGCCGCTTCCCCAGCTCATGGATACGCATTTCTGCGCCGCCTTTGACCCATGGATAGACAGCATCGTACACAAAGGCAATTTTCATCTCATCACTTACCAGTCCGTGTCCACTTCAAGGAGCATTACGCTCAGGACAATTGCCGAGAAAATCATCTGTAGACCGATAAAAGCAAAAACCATTGAAATCACTGCACTTCTCACTTCCGAGAGAGACCCATACCCTGAGCTGATCCAGGTGTATACTACTTTCAGTCCTAACAGTAAGCCTGCCCCAAGAATAAGTGAACCTGCAAGCAATTCCTTTTCAAGGGAATGGTAATTCAACCAGCTTGGAGTACCGCCTTTATTCTTAGGGTATACGCCGCGGATAATGCCGTACGTTTTCATATAGCCGCCGGTAGACAGTGTCTGTCCTCCGAAGATCAGAAGCATACAACCCAGAATAAAAGAATGCAGCCTGTTCTCTGCCGCATCCCCGCTAAGCAGGAGGGAACCGGTTATCAGGACTCCGAGCGCAAAAACTACGGCTCCAGGCAGAAAGAGAAATGGCAGGGGGCGGTACAGCATCATAAATCTCACATGCCTCCATCCGTCCTGAAATGAACGCAGTTTGGAAGGAGCCTGGCGGGAGTAATAGGTTATGGGGACTTCTTTAATCCTCAACCTGCATTTTGCAGCTTCGATCACCATTTCGGATGCAAGCTCCATGCCACGTGTCTTAAGATTCATTTTCTCTAGCGCTTCTTTTGTAAAAGCTCGCATCCCACAGTGAGCGTCCGAAATTCTCGTCCCGAACAGGAAATTCAGCATTGCTGTCAGGAAGGGATTGCCTATATACTGGTGCAGCCAGGGCATAGCTCCTTTTTTGATATCGCCTTTAAGTCGCGTGCCCATTATAAAATCCGCTTCTCCTGCCATAAGAGGGTCAAGGAATCTATCAAGCTCAAGCAGGTCATATGTATTGTCGGCATCTGCAATCGCAATATAATCCCCCTTTGCTTCGGCCAGCCCTTTAAGGTAAGCATTTCCATATCCTTTTATTGGGCCTATTACCTTTGCACCCATTGAAGCTGCAATCTCTGCGGTTCTATCGGAAGAGTTGTCAGCAACTATTATCTCCCCTTCTATGCCATATTTTTTGAATATAGACTGAGCTTTCTCTATACAAATACGGATGGTTTCTTCCTCATTCATGGAAGGCATTACGATAGAAAGAGAGGGCATGTCCAGCCTATACAGCATATATCCTAATAACTATTTTGATACGTATTATTTATCAGGAATTTGTACTCTAAAATTTATTTTTTAAACTGCCCTCGGGCATGGTAAATAAAGTAAAGCGGGAATAGAGAACCGAAAATCAGGAATACGAATCAGATATCAGGATATGAGCTAAGGAGACAAAGCCAGGAATAGAAAGTTAACTTTTGCCAACAAGCTATATAAGGCATCAGAATATATTTTTAAGAAGGGATTCAGGTTTTTCCGCGGATTATCAACTGACATCACTATAGTTGAGACCGCTTTGTCTGTATTTCAATTAGTTTAATGGGGGACTTGAATGGTTAAGGTAAGCGTGGTATTCCATAGTATTTATGGTCATATTTACAAAATGGCAGAAGCTGTAGCTGAAGGAGCAAGAGAGGTTGAAGGAGCCGAAGTGGAGATTTATCAGGTGCCTGAAACTCTACCTTATGAGGTTCTGGAAAAGATGGGGGCAATTGAAACAAAAGATCTCTTTGCCCATATTCCTGTACTGACCAGAAGCATGTACGAAGACGTACTTGCAGGTGCAGATGCCATTATTTTTGGGGCGCCAACACGTTACGGGAATATGACTGCTCAGATGCGTACGGTTTTTGACGGGCTTGGAGGGTTATGGGCTAGAAATGCTTTTGTTGGAAAGGTAGGGAGCGTCTTTACTTCCAGTCAGACGCAGCATGGAGGTCAGGAATCCACACTCCTCACTACTTATGTAACCCTGTTTCATCTAGGAATGGTCATTGTCGGGCTTCCTTATTCTGAAACCCGGCAGATGAGAATGGATGAAATTACAGGCGGCAGCCCATACGGAGCTTCAACGATTGCAGGAGAGAATAACAACCGCCAGCCTTCAGAAAATGAACTTGCGATGGCCCGCTATCAGGGCAAGCTTGTAGCCCAGACAGCAAAAAAACTGGCTGGAAAATAAATAAACCCTAGAGAATAAAAAGTTTGGAAAACATCCCCCTTTGTAGGGTGTTCTCCGTATTTTTTAATCTTTTTTACAAATAATCTACCAAGCCCGGGAAGGCCACACCTATGGACTCAAGTTTATCCTGAGCTCTTGTCAGGCACGCCAGAGTACAATAAGTTGCCTTTTCCTCAGCTTTTCTAAGGACAAAGAATTCTTTCCCACAAACGGGGCATGTTTTTTTCACGTAAGACATTCTAAACACTATGTAGGTGAGTACTTTTAATATTCGTTTTTATAAGCTACCTAGTAAGATAACGCAATCAAATATAAACTTTCTTATTAAATTTATATATCCTTAATAAGAAATTAAATTGATTTTACGGGAAAATCTAATTTCATTTTAAAAAAATATTATATCAAACGCATACCTCCCTTGGGTTTAGTTGAGCTGATAGAAATTCTAAATATTGAATCAACAGTTAAAATTATTTCCAGTTAACATTTTAGTAAATCTAATAGAGATAAAATTCAGTTCTCACTGGAATTCCTTATACTAAACTATTTGTGGTAATACATTCATCTCTCGTGAAGGGTTATATTTAAAAAATGATTCAACTTTGGAGTCATTTATTTCTGAATTTCTGTTGAAGCTTAAATGCTTTGACAGGCTATTAATTGAGGGTCATAAATTTAAAGGATAGTAGGAGGTATCCTGAATTAGGCCGTTAATCTTCGGAAATGGGAGAATCCTGATTTGTGAGGACGAAAAGGGGACGATAAGGGATATTTATTTCCCGTATGTGGGGCTTGAGAACCATGGGAACAAGATAAAGGCTGGCATATGCGACCTTGACTCCCTTTATTGTAGCTGGCTTGAAAACTGGAAGATTCAACAGAGGTATAAGTCCGAGTTTAAGGAAAATTTCTGTGAGCGTATTATTGAGATCTCTGGAAAAAGCAGGGAAGTCGTAAGAGGGGAAACCGATATTGAGAAAGGAAGTGAGGAAGTTCCTGAGGTTTGCAGGGGAATTATCTCAAATATAGGGGAAACAGTATTCGAAAATCTTGAATTAGGGCTGAGAATTACAGTCTGGGAAGCTGTCCACCCTTCGGTAAACATTTTTTACAGGACCTTTGAGGTAAGGAATACTTCAAATTTAGTCAAACACCTGCGTTTTTTCTCAAACCAGAACTACAGGATTTTTGAGACCAAAATCGGAGAAACTGCTGTAATTGATAAAAATACGCTTATCCATTACAAACGCGACCGCTATTTCCTGCACGCGAGTGACCCTCCATTTGACCAGTACGCGGTTGGAACTGCAGAGTGGAAAGGGTTTGAAGGTACCTGGAGAGATATGGAAAGTGATGCTTCCCTGAGCGGAAATCCTGTAGCGCATGGTTCAGTGGACTCCACGCTTGGCTGGACTCTTCCTGAGTTGAAACCAGGAGAATCGACAAGGCTGCACTACTGGATAGCGCTTGGAAAGAAATACCGCAGCGTGCTTCAAATTCATAAACGGGTAAAGGAAGCCGGAAGAAAAGCCCTTTTCCATCACAACTTCAATTTCTGGAATTCATTTATTGAGCAGGTATCCGTTCTTCCGGAATCTGCCAGAATGTCTCAATTGCCTCAGCGTGTCTCAAATTGTTTTTACAGAAGCCTGCTTGCAGTTGTCGCCCATATGGACATTAATGGCTCGATAATTGCATCCTGTGATTCGGATATAAAGCAGTTCGGAGCAGACCTTTACAGCTACTGCTGGCCCAGGGATGCAGCATGGGTCTGTCTTGCGCTTGATCGGGCACGGTACCATCACCTGACTGCTGAGACGTTTGAGTTTTTCGCAAAAACTATCACGCCCAGAGGCAACTTCCTTCACAAATACACGCCTGCCGGAGACTTCGGGAGCACCTGGCATTCCTGTGCCTATGATCCAGATCGACGAGACAGGGCTTCCTCTTTATGCTCTCTATAATAACTGGGAGATTGAAAAGAGTGTCTGGACAACAGGCAGGTACTACAGAAGGCTTGTACTCCCCACAGCTAATTATCTCGTAAAGGCAATTGACAGGGAAACAGACCTTCCGATTTCGAGCTTCGATCTCTGGGAGGAACGAAAAGGCGTGCATACCTACAGTGCATGTACGGTCTACGCCGGCCTTAACGGAGCTTATGAACTCTCCCGCTCGCTTGGGGATTATGACAATGCAAATATCTGGAAAGAGGCTGCCGAGCGCGTCCGAAAATCTATTCTGGAGAAGCTTTATGATGAGAGGCTGAGGCGCTTCCGCCGTGGGCTTAACGATGCCACTCTTGATTCTTCGGTCTTTGCCGCCTGGTACCTCGGAATTCTCCCTCCCGACGATATCAGGGTAGTCCAGATTATGGAGGCGATAGAACGGGAGCTTATGCGCCCTTCAGGCGGGATTGCCAGATATCTTCACGACACCTACTTTGGCTATATGAACAGCTGGATTATCTGCACACTCTGGCTGTCCCAGTGGCATTCCGCAGTCGGCAACCTTGACCGGGCTCTCGAACTCCTTGAATGGTGCGCAGCTCACGCCCATCCCACTGGCCTTTTCTCGGAACAGATCGACGACAGAGGCAGACCCCTCTCTGTTCTCCCCCTTGCCTGGTCCCATTCTTCATATGTCCTTGCTGTCCTGGAATACCTGCAAGCCCTTGAGAAAAAAGAAAGTGGTTCCTGTGATTATCCTGATTAATGGATGAATTTAGACCCTGGAAAGTGGGCGGAGTGGGTGGGGTAATTCTCTTAAATAGACAGAATATGGTTTAAATTGAGCAATTAATCAGTAAGTGTATTATAACTTTTACATAACTCTCACGTACTACTTTTACCTATAAATACAGAGAGTTCTATTAGTTGTTTATGAGATGTAAGGTAAGTATAAAGAAAATTTCTTCCGGCCCACTACATTATGACTATCAGTATGAGCTTGCTTCCATGCTGTATGGTAAATTAGCTACTTCAAACATAGAGCTTGCAGACAAAACCCACAGCAAAAAAGGATTTAAGTTTTATACTTTTTCAAATCTTATTCTCGAAGACAGAATTCCCGAGAAAAATGGATTGAATTTCAAAGCAGCTCATTTTTTCATCTCATCTCCAGACCCTGAGTTTATAAGAAGTTTTGCAGAAGGGCTTTTACTCGAACCTGAGTTTTTTCTCGGGAACAATGAAAACAGAGCCAGCTTCATAATCGAGAGAATAGAGATCCTTCCAGTAATTCAGTTTTCGAATACATGCACTTTCAGAACTCTTTCTCCAATTTATTTAAAGACATTGAGGAACCAAAATGATAGGCTGGTTGAATTTGACCTCTACCCTAAGGACTCTAAATTTCATGAAAACCTGCATAAAAACCTGGTTGCCAGGTATGAGGAGTTCTATGGGTCAAAAATCGATAAAGACTTTTTTGAGATCCTGAATATACCGAATTTCAAACCCAGGCGCGTAAAGATAGAAAACAGTTATAGACGCTGCAGTTTGATGGACATCTACCTGTCAGCAAATCCAGAACTTTTACAATTTGCTTATGAAGCCGGGCTGGGGGAAAAAAACGCAATGGGATTTGGATGCGTTGATGTTCTGGAAATGAATTAAGTTAAGGAGATTTAAAAGTGGATGATAAAATAATTGGTGAAGGAAAATTGAATGAGGGGGTAATCAGGGAAAGGAAGCGTGAACTCAATGAGCTGGCAGTTGAACCTGAGATAAGTTTAAATGCTGAAGTTTTCCTGGATTCGGTTAGGATTACGGGAGTTAAAGTAAATTATTACCATATCTGCAAAACGAAACTCTGGCTTTTTTCTCATAATATAAACCTTGAGAAGGAAAACGATAGTGTTGCCATAGGAAAAATGCTGCACGAAGACCGTTACAAGAAGAATTATAAAAATATTACTATTGATGGAATAAGTATTGATTTTATGAAAGCAGGAACGATACTGGAGATTCATGAAATAAAGAAAAGCAAAAAAATGGATGAAGCAGATAAGGCTCAACTTTCATTCTACCTTTACTATTTGAAGAAAAAAGGTTTTGAGGCTACGGGAGTTTTGAACTACCCACTTCTAAATAAAGTTGAAAGGATAGAGTTGAGTCCAGAGGATGAAATCGATATTGAAAGAGATATTGAAGATATTAGAAAGATAGTCCTTGGCTCTATTCCTTCCCCCCAGCGCAAGAAAATTTGTTTAAAATGCGCTTATCAGGAGTTCTGTTTTTGTGGGGAGAATAGTTGGAAGGGCGACGATAAGAATTGAATCTCAATTAAATAAGATGAGGGTGAATAATTGATAAGGGAGAGGAGGCATAAGTATTAGAGAAGATTTCTATATTATGCAGGATGGGATTTTAAAAAGGAAAGAAAATACGGTCTATTTCGAAAATAAGGAAGGCAGAAGAATCCTGCCAATAAATAAAATCAATTCAATTTTCGCTTATGGCAACCTTTCTTTCTCATCAGGGGTTGTTTCTTACCTCTCAAAAGAGGGCATTCCTATTCATTTTTTCAATTATTATGGCTTTTATGAGGGTTCAATGTACCCTCGGGAAACCCTGGTCAGTGGAGACCTTGTAATCTCACAGGCAGAGCATTTCATTGACTCTGAAAAACGACTATACTTGGCTGGGAGTTTTATTGAAGGCGCATGTGGAAACATCCTGAAAAATCTCAGGTATTATGCAAGGAATAAAGAAGATATCCAGGGAGTAATTGAAGGTTACATAGCTTCTATAGAATCCGAGTTTTGTAATTTGGAAAATGCAAAGTCAGTTCCTTCAATGATGCGCACTGAAGGAAAAATCCGTGAGCTCTATTACAAGGCACTTGACGAAATTTTCCCTGAGGATTACAGAATAATAAAGCGTACCAGAAGGCCGCCTGAAAATAAGATGAATACGCTTATAAGTTTTGGAAATTCTCTTGTTTATTCAACAACACTTTCCGAGATTTATAACACTCAACTTAACCCTACGATTTCATACCTCCATGAACCTTTCGAGCGCAGGTTCTCTCTTTCTCTCGATATAAGTGAGATTTTCAAACCAGTCTTGGTAGACAGGATAATTTTTAAACTGGTCAACAAAAATATGCTGGACGACAGTTGTTTCAGGGGAGAAATTGGGAATATGCTGCTTAGTGAGAAAGGAAAGAAAATTTTCCTCAAAGAATATGACGAGAAATTGAAAACCACTATCAAGCACAAAGGCCTGAACCGGAGCGTATCTTACAAACGCCTTATACGCCTTGAGCTCTACAAACTATCAAAACATATCCTGGGGGCAGAGGAGTATAAACCTCTCGTGATGTGGTGGTAAGATATCTGAATAAGGTAATGAATCTGTTCGTAGTAAAGTTATGATCCCAATTGCGGGGTTTGTTGTGACGGGAATTGCTGTATAGTCCTGCTAAGGTGATGAATCTGTACGTAGTAATAGTGTATGATGTTGGAGTTGAGAGGGTTAACAAAGTAAGAACTTTCCTTAGGCAGTACATGCTATGGGTCCAAAACAGTGTTTTTGAAGGTGAACTAACAAAAGCTGAGTTAATGAAGGTGAAATCAAGGCTAAAGGAATTAATCGATGAAGATTACGACCATATTATTTTCTATAGCTCCAGAGATAAAAAGTACCTGGGAATAGAAAATCTTGGAACCCCAAAAGTAGATACAAGCAACATAATTTAACAATAGTGTGTTTCAGCTAATATCCTCCAGCTTAGGCTTAATTCTAACACTTATTTTATATATTTCGGGGCATTTTCTCTCTAATAACTCTGAATTCCTTTTTGGTTCGTGGATCTTTATATATGCACCTCCAGAAGAACGATCCACGAATTTCGCTCTGGAATCTCTCTAAAAAATGAGTATCTTTATATCTGATAGGGTACTAACTTTATTACTCAAAAACAGCAGTATAAGCTGGAATTCTAAAATTTGAGTGAAGGATTTTTGCATCAAATTTCCCGAAAATTAGGGGGAAAATTTCCTTGGTTAAAATCAGACCTTAGAGGGATTGAAACAGTTCTTCTCTGACATTCAAAATTTTCTCGACGGTTTCGTTAAAATCAGACCTTAGAGGGATTGAAACTATCAATAATGATAAGAGGAACCGCAAAAGCTGCGGCTGTTAAAATCAGACCTTAGAGGGATTGAAACATCCATACCGATAGAACAAGATAATTTGTTCCAAGCTCGTTAAAATCAGACCTTAGAGGGATTGAAACATAACTGTAAATGATACTCTATATGTCTATTTCAGGTTAAAATCAGACCTTAGAGGGATTGAAACATCAACGACTAGATCACCTTTGTTTGCGGTACTGTAAGTTAAAATCAGACCTTAGAGGGATTGAAACGGTCTCGATGTATGCTTTGAGGTATCTCATAGCAGGTTAAAATCAGACCTTAGAGGGATTGAAACGAATACCAGACTCGCCTTCTATCATAATGTCTCTGAGTTAAAATCAGACCTTAGAGGGATTGAAACATTTTCAGAGATTTGCCAGCCTCAAACAGATT
>FZPS01000194.1_pt10 | contig 87066 bp, 87 predicted proteins | sample 1817821 | NCBI WGS metagenome assembly FZPS01 (sample SAMEA104158645, study PRJEB21678) | metagenome | place: Germany | collected 2015-04-21
GTTCACTCCGCCGTAGCTCACCCAATCGGAGTTCATCTCGTTGTTCAACCGGAACAGGAAGGGCTTGCCGAATTCCCGCGCCGCCCGGGCGAACTCGCGGATGCGCTCGTCATCTCCCGTCCTGTAAAGCTCAAGCCACGGTGACCGGCCGAACAGGTCCAGGTTGTTGCTTTCAGTCGCCTGCAGGGTCATCTGCACTACCCTGCCCTCCTTGTAGCACCTCTCCATGAACTCCGTGGGAAACCCTCCGTCCAGCCCGGTATAAGCCAGGATTATGGGGAACTTGTAGCCTATCTTGTCCTCAATCTCCGGTATGATCCGCTCTATACCCTCGCCCATAACATCTTTGGTGAAGATACCCCAGATGACTTCCTCAGTCCCAGCCAGCCTTTCGTAGAGCGAGCGCGTTTCCGGGGTCCAGTTGTCTGGAAGCACCGGGTAGAAGTCGGTTGAATACCGGGCAACGCCTTCGGGGTTGAAGTAGATAAAGGTATCCAAAACAAGTTGTGCAAGGGCTGCCGCTTCCTTGTCGTCATATGGGTATTTGAGGCGGGCAAAATAGAAGTTCCGCGTACCCGTCTTTATCACCAAGTATGTATATGTGTCAAAACGCCCGGGATAGTCATTCAGGCGCACGGTCAATCGTTCGAAACCGCGTTCCCTGGTATGCTCGATGAGCTCGATGCCGTTCTTTTCCCTGTATGATTCGTCCAGCAAGAACCTGAAGAAGTAGTGTTCTATGTATCCGGACACATCCCTGTCGTACGTCCAGTCCTTGCTTATGATAAGTCTGGCGTTATGGCTTTCGAAGGCAACAAACCGGGGACTTAAGCTGAGGTCAAACCTCATGCTTGCCGGCAGGGACACGGCAAAGCCGTTGGCACAATCGCAGAATCTGATACCGTTAGACGTCTCATACACCACTTTCACATCGCGATCGCCGATATTCTCGGGCATTGAACCCTCAACACCGTCTACGTACACCGTTTCTCTGGTGATGACGAGCCCTCGGGTTAAGTCAGGCCTGTTTGGGAGGGAACCGGTCTGTATGTAACGCTTTACCATAGCCCTGAAACTGACTGCAAACCGGGATGCCGACGTCCTGAGATAGTAGAGCGCCGGTATGCCCGCAAGCAAACAGCCCACCAGGACTATCAACAGAGCGCGCTTGTGTCTCTTGAAAGCCCCCAAACCTGATCCCCCCGTTGCGGCTTGTACACTGCACATCCCTGGTAAATTATTCTACGCAAACATGACGGGAATTCCTGCCGTTTCGGTTGATCTTTCATGAGCTTTTCATTGCCGGTTCATCCTGCTGCAACCGCCCTACCCAACTCAAACGCCAGAGCGAAGATAAGGGTTGGCTTCAGGAAATGGATCCTATGAGCTATGGCTGCTGCAACCGGCCATCCCATTTGGCTGACTCATTATATCGCTTTTACCGGAACTCCCTGGGAAACTGCCTCACGATCCCTTCTGTCATCACATCGGCCATCATCAAGGCCTGGCGTTCAGTTTGACCGAATATCATGATGCCTTGCTCGAAGTTCATGTTCAGGATCGCCACCGCCTCGCTCTTGGTAAGATCAAGGTGTTCGTGGAGCATCGCCCTCCATTCCCGCCGCGACCAGAAGGGGTTAATGCGTGCCAGGAAACGGGCTATTTGATCTGCGTTCATGTACCACCGCCGTTCTGCGTCTGCTGCTGCCATTGTATCCCCGGCCTTGGCAGCTTGCACCAGTTCAGCGGCGATTGTGAGATGCTCTGTGAACAACCTGGCAAACTCCCCGGCTATCTGAGGGCCATACAAAGGCTCCAGCGCTGCTTGGAAGTCCCTCGGGTTCCGCAGAAGCCTTTCAGTAACAACATCAAGGTCAGGGAGGTCAGCCGCAACGCTTATGATAAAGGACCTTGTCCACCAAACATGCTGCTCCCACAAGAGACGCAGTGTATTATTAAGTTCCAAATGGGCCCGGCTTATGCTTCCCCGGCGCCGGCCTAAGGCTGTCGAAGACGCTTCCATTTGTATCCCTCGCTTTCTCCTTTTGTCCAGATTATGTTAAGGAGTGGTAGATGGTGACGCCCTAGGTCATGCCGGAGCTGTAAAGTGGCCTGCAGGAAAAGGGAGTAGCTATGTCGTAGTATTCGCTTCGTGTATAAAACTATTGTTGCAGAATACTTGTAGCTTATCCGAGGTGAATCTCTTGCACCACATTACGCGTTTGCTGATTATCTCACAGCCATACTGGGGCTGGATGGTGCTGGCATTCCTCGCAATGCTGGGAGTAACCGCAACTACCCTGGCCGGTCCATGGCTTCAAAGGTCCCTCATATCAATAATTGAAACGGGAGCGGGAACAGGCACCCTTGCAACAGATCAGATTCTCCGGGTAGCCCTTATGCTGCTCGCAGTGTACGTATTGCGGCCTGCGCTGAGAGCGGTCCAGACATGGACAGCTCATATAGCCGGTTGGGGGAGCGTTGCCTCAGCCAGGCAGGCGATTTACGATCATCTCCAGAAGCTTTCGCCCAAGTATTACTCAGACACCCAGACCGGCCAGATCATGTCCAGAGTGGTGAATGATACGGCGAGTTTTGAGCTCTTGATGGCCCATGCCATCCCTGAGATTACAGTTGCAGTGCTCAGGCTTGCCGGGACTACGGCGCTGCTTTTCTACATAAACAAGGAACTGGCGCTTTACACTCTTATCCCCATACCCATCATTACTGTAGTGATGTATTATTACCAGAAAATAGTGAGGCCCCTGTTCCGCCAAGCCCAGGCCAAACTGGGCGATCTTAACGCCATTCTCCAGGACAACTTAAGCGGCATCCGCGAGATCCAGGTGTTCACCCAGGAGGAACGGGAATACAAGAGGGTTTCTGAGCGGATCTACGACCACGCGTGGGCAATCGCAAAGGCCGTATCCATAAGCAGTGTGTTCTCAGGTGGCGTAGACTTTTTTGCCGGGCTTGGCACTGTGTTCGTCGTGTTCTTTGGAGGCATAATGGCTGTCAACAAGGGGTTGTCAATCGCAGATATCACCGGTTTCCTACTATATGTCGCGTCATTCTACGAACCTGTGATCCAGCTTAACAGGATAAACGAGTCACTCCAGCAGTCTCTTGCAGCGGGTGACAGGTACTTCGAAGTACTCGACTCGATCCCTGAAATCAAGGACACGCCCGGGGCGCTTGAATTGCCTCAGGTGAAGGGCCACATTGTTTTCGAGAACGTGTGCTTCCAGTACGGCGAAGACGTGCCGGTACTCAGCAACATAAACCTTGAGATAAAGCCTGGACAGATGATCGCGCTAGTAGGGCCCACGGGTGTGGGTAAGACCACCATGGCCAACCTCATACCCAGGTTCTACGATCCTACAGAAGGCCGGCTTCTGATAGACGGGGTTGATGTAAGACAAGTCAAGCTCGCGTCCCTTCGTAGGAATATCAGCATGGTCTTACAGGATGTGTTCTTGTTCAACGGTACCGTGGCGGAAAACATTGCTTACGGCAGCCCCCATGCCTCAAGAGAGGAAATCGAGGAAGCAGCCAAAATGGCCGGTGCTGACGAGTTTATCAAGGAACTGCCAGACGGTTACAACACCCACATCGGCGAACGGGGAGTCAGGCTGTCAGGCGGCCAGAAGCAGAGGCTCGCCATAGCCAGGGCGCTCCTGTACAATGCGCCTATCCTCATCCTGGATGAGGCCACCTCATCGGTGGACACCCAAACCGAAGCCAAAATCAGCTCGGCTTTACGTAAGCTCATGGAAGGCCGCACAACAGTTGTAATAGCCCACAGGTTGTCCACAATCCGCAACGCCGATAAGATCGTGGTATTGAGCGAAGGCGAGATAGTCGAAGAAGGCCGGCACGAAGAACTCCTTGAGAAAGACGGCCTTTACGCAAGACTTGTGAAGATTGACGCTGACCCGGCAGGCGCCGGCAGCGAAATGCTAGCTTTGGAGCAGTAACTGCAAACAAGAAACAAGGCCTGCAGAGGCGGGTTTCGGGAGGTTTGCCCTCACTCCAATTTCCGCCTGCTGCAGGCTGCTTGATTATTACACCGGACTACTTGTGGTTATATCTCCCTCACGACCATTTCAAATGGCCTTAAGTTCCTGACAGGCTCCCGTTCCTGGGCAGAATAGCCTACAGGTATCATTGCAACCGGACGCAAATTGGGGGGCAGTTCAAGTGCCTGGCGCACCATGGTTTCCCGGAAAGCTCCTACCCAGCAAGTTCCCAGCCCGAAGGAGGTGGCAGCCAAAAGGATGTTCTCCACCGCTGCAGCTGTATCTTGTATGAAGTATAAGGTCCGTCCCCTGTCTTCGTACCGTGAAGCTGACACTTCAGGGTCTGCGCACACTACTATTACCACCGGAGCTTGGCCTATGAACTCCTGTTTCAAGGCGGCTTCCACCAGTTTCTGCTTTACATCAGGATCCTTTACTACATAAAACACCCAGGGTTGCCTGTTGCCCGCGCTTGGAGCCAGCCTGGCACAGTCCAGAATCTCCTTTAGGACATCTTCAGGAACAGCTTGATCCTTGAACCTCCTTATGCTGCGCCTTTTCTTTATGGCTTCGATAACATCCACAGCACAATCGCCTCCTTACATTGGGTTTCACCAACAGAGACAACATAGAGCTGGGCCTCTACTCCAACGTGTTTATGAACTTGATCGCATCCTTGAGTCTGGAAATGGTTTCGTCCTTACCCAGCACATACATGATGTCAAACAGACCCGGCCCAAAAGTTTTCCCGCTCAAAGCAAGCCTGGTCGGGTGAATCAGCTTGCCTCGGCCGACACCTTCCCTCTGGGCCAGCTCGGTGTACGCCCGGTCGCAAGCTTCAATGGTCCATTCAGGAATACTCGACAGTACTTCCACGCACTTTTCAAGTAATCCTGCAACACCCGGTTTGGCGAAGTGCTTCCTGACACCTTCCTCATCGTAGCTGTCGGGAGGCCTGAAGTAAAACGCCATACTCTCTGCCAGTTCCTCCAGGGTCTTGGCCCGCTCTTGCATTGTGATTATTGCTTGCTTAAACCAATCCTTCCTCTCCTCAAGCCGTTCCCTGGTAGCCAAGCCTGCTGCCTCGATAAACGGGGTGACTCTTTCAATCAGGTCTTCGGGGTCAAGTGCTTTGATGTACTGCCCGTTCATCCAGGTGAGTTTCTTAACATCATACACAGCAGCAGTCGACGAAACCCTTGACAGGTCGAACAGCTCAATCATTTCTTCAAGGGACATGATCTCCTGGGTGGCATCAGGAGGCGTCCATCCTAGAAGCGCTAGGTAATTGACAATAGCTTCAGGCAAGTATCCTTTGTCCCGGAACTCCTCCACAGTCTGTGCGCCGTGCCGCTTTGAAAGTTTAGACCTGTCAGGCGCAAGGATCATTGGCACGTGGGCGAACTTAGGCATTGGCGCCATGAGCGCACGGTAAAGCATCATCTGCCTAGGAGTGTTTGACAGATGCTCGTCAGCCCTCATTACGTGGGTGATCCCCATGAGCCAATCGTCAATAACGCAAGCAAAATTGTACGTAGGAAGGCCGTCGGATTTCATTATTATGAAGTCTGCAATTTCTTCGTTGGCGAAGGACACTTCGCCGCGGATACGATCGTCTACAACCGTGTAGCCTTCGCCGGGGGTACGGAACCTGATGGCGCACTTTCTGCCTTCAGCTTCAAACCTACTGATTTGTTCCTGGGTTAGGTTTCTGCATCTTCCGCTGTATCTAGGCGCTTTTTTTGCCTGTCTTGCCTGTTCCCTTTCTGCCTCAAGTTCTTCCGGAGTGCAATAGCACTTGTACGCCAGGCCCTTATCCATCAGCGTCAGGGCATATTTTCTGTACAACTCCTGCCTCTGGGATTGCTGATACGGGCCGGCCGGGCCGCCTACAACGGGTCCTTCATCCCAAGTCAGGCCTAGCCACTTTAGGCTTTCCATCATCTTTTCGGCCGAATCCTCAATAGTGCGTTCCACATCGGTGTCTTCAATCCGCAGCACAAATTTCCCCCCGTTGTGCTTGGCAAACAGGTAATTAAAAAGAGCTGTCCGGGCTCCGCCGATATGGAGATATCCAGTCGGGGATGGAGCAAATCTCACACGTAACTCGCCCACCTGACAACACCTCGTATTCCAGCATCCATTACTTTTTCCATTGTCCAAAAGGGCGGGACAAAATGCCCGCCCTTAAGTATTGCCCAACCTGCATGCTTCATACATTACTCAGCAGCTTGTTCCTGGCCCAACCGCTCCAAGGCAAGAAGTTCTTCCCATTCCCTGTCAACTTCAGCCTGAATCTGTTCAATAATGCCTTCGTTCCCAGGCCTGAACAGGTGGCGGAACCTGCCTTGAGCTTTCAGGAATTCCACAACGGGCTTCTTATTTCTAGGTTTATACGTTACCCTGACCTTGCCGTCAACCACTTCGAACAGTGGCCAGAAGCACGTATCCACTGCCAGCTTGGTCATCTGAATGGTGTCGGCAGCGTCGTGACGCCATCCCCTGGGACAGGGTGCCAGTGCGTTTATGAACGCAGGCCCTTTGACTGCAAACGCTTTTTCGGCCTTCTGGTACAGGTCATTCCAATGGGAAGGCGAAACCTGTGCCACATACGGAATCTCGTGGGCCATCATTATCTTTGTCAGGTTCTTACGCTTGTGGGGTTTACCAGGCATTTCACTACCTACAGGTGTAGTTGTAGTGTCTGCGCCCATAGGTGTAGCTGACGAGCGCTGGATGCCTGTATTCATGTAAGCACCGTTGTCATAGCACACATAGACCATGTCATGGCCGCGTTCCATTGCACCGGACAAGCTTTGCAGGCCTATGTCATAGGTTCCCCCGTCTCCGCCGAAAGCAACGAACTTTATTTCATCTGTGATTTTCCCTTGACGCTTGAAAGACTGATATGCAGCTTCAACGCCCGAAAGGCTTGCCGAAGCATTCTCAAATGCCACGTGGATAAAGGGAGAATTCCAAGACGTGTACGGGTAGATGGTAGTGGAGACCTCGAGACAACCGGTTGCGTTTGCTACCACCACAGGCGCCTTAGCTCCACGCAACACCTGTCTCACCACGATCGGCGCACCACATCCGGCACACATCCGGTGACCCGGGGCTAGCACTTCCGGAACGCGAGAGAGTTCTTTCAACGTAGCCACATTTACCCCTCCTATTCTCTGACGTCCAGATGCGTAATGAGTTCGTCAACCCGGCCTTTTTCAAGGGCGGCTGCAAGATCTGCATATACCCTGCTAATCTCCCGGGTTGTGGTGTCTCTTCCGCCCAGACCGAAAATGTAGTTCTTCATAAGCGGGCGCTTATCAGATTCATAGAAAGCTGAACGGATTTCTACAAAGATCTGGCCACCTGCAGTGGAGAAGGTCTCAGCCCTGTCCATGATAGCTATTGCCTGTACTGAAGACAGAGCATCCACCAGTTCCTTTGCGGGGAAAGGCCTGAGCACCCTGGGCTTGAGGAGACCGACTTTTTCTCCCTTAGCCCTCAAGTTGTCCACCACGGCCTTTGCAGTACCTGCAGTGGAGCTGAGGACTACGATTGCCCTTTCGGCATCTTCCATCTTGTAAGCTTCGAAAAGCCCGTACTTGCGGCCTGATATTTTCTCGTATTCAGCGGCAATATCAAGTATAACCTGTTTGGCGTTTTCCATGGCTTTAGCCTGCTGGTACTTTACCTCGGTATAGGAATCCTGCAGTGCCAAAGGCCCGACGGTAATCGGGTTTTCAAGGTTCAACAGGTAATGCTCAGGCTTGTACTCGCCTACGAACTCTTTCACTACTTCATCAGGCAAAAGGTTCAGGTTTTCAATTCCGTGGCTGGTAATGAAACCGTCCTGGCACACCATTACCGGAAGCAAGACATCAGGATGTTCTGCAATCCTTACGGCCTGGATGAGGTTATCGTAAGCTTCCTGTGCACTTTCTGCATAGATCTGAATCCATCCTGTGGTCAGGGATCCCATGGTATCTGAATGGTCGCAGTGGATGTTGATCGGCCCTGAAAGTGCCCTGTTAACCACAGGCATTACTATCGGCGCCCTATACGATGACGTAATGTGGAGTATTTCCCACATCAGAGCAAGACCCTGGGATGATGTTGCAGTCATCGCCCTGGCACCGGCCATAGATGCACCGACAGTGGCGGACATGGCTGAATGTTCACTTTCAACTGTGACCAATTCAGTCTTAACTTGACCATTTGAAACGAAACTCGCGAAGAACTGGACAATGTCGGTCTGAGGCGTAATCGGATATGCGGCAACTACATCAGGGTCAATCTGACGCATGCCGTGTGCCACTGCCTCGTTACCGGTCATAGCAACTCTTTTTTGCTCAGCAGCCACTTTTATGCCTCCTTAGCACGAAGATTTCGCCGTTATTCCTCTTTCACCATTTGCAAGGCTTTTTCTTTTCTCGGGCATTCCCGGGCACAAATACCACAGCCCTTGCAGTGGTCGTAGTTTATGCCCACCATTTTGCCGTCTTCTGTCTTAATGGCATTGTCCGGGCAGAAAACCCAGCACATGAGGCAGTGAACGCATCCTTCTTCGTTCCAAATGGGTTTGAAGCTTCTCCAATCCCCTGTCTTATATTTTGCTGAATTGCCTGCTTCCGTGATTATGCCGCCAACAGGGATTTTCTTGTACCCTTTCGAGTTGGTCATGCCAACTTCACCTCCTCAAAGGCGCGGCGCATAGCTTCAATGTTTCCTTCAACTATGTTTTCCCGTCCGCGGAACTTAACCGAAAGATCTTCTCTCATTCTTGCAAGAAATTCATCAAATGGAAGGATTTCGACTAACTTAAGAAGTGCTCCCATCATCGGGGTATTGGGAATGTCACGCCCTATGCACTCGGTAGATATACCACTTGCATCCACTGTGGCAACCTTAAACTCGTCGCTGCCCAGCTTCTGCTTTGCCTCTTCAGGCGACAAAGTAGTGTTGATGATAATGATCCCGTCTGGCTTAAGGCCTTCAGTTACATCAACCGGGCCTACTAGCGTAGGATCCAAAACCATGACAACATCGGGGCTCTCAACGTTGGAATGAATCGTAATCGGAGCATCGCCTATCCTGTTGTAAGCTTTGATAGGCGCACCCATACGCTCAGGACCATATTCGGGAAACCCCTGCACATATTTCCCGGCAGCCATAGAGGATTCAGCGAGCAATGTTGAAGCTGTCTTAGCTCCTTGTCCACCCCTGGCGTGCCAGCGTATCTCTAAAAGATTTGACACGGGCCCTGCCTCCTTCGAAGGTGATTTCGTAATGTGTTGATGACTAGAATTCTTATACATGCTTATCGTGAATACGTTAACAAACTAACACCGTACAGTCAAGAAGCCCTGGGAATCACCTCCAATCCAAAACTCGCCTTGAGAATGATTTCCCGGCATGACGGTGATCGGGCGACGATTGGGCGACGGTTTGACGGCGGTTCTCTACTTCCGCCGGAAGAAACTTGGTGGTGAAGACTTGCAGCAGGGATCTAATGGAGCCGGCGAAGGGAATCGAACCCTTAACCTACGGTTTACGAAACCGTTGCTCTGCCCTTGAGCTACGCCGGCCCTAAAGATTTTGGAGCGAGAGACGGGATTCGAACCCGCGACCCTCGGCTTGGGAAGCCGATGTTCTACCACTAAACTACTCTCGCTCGGTCATTCATTATTATATCCCGGAGGTGCCCTGTGCGCAACAACCCAGGGAACGAATCAGCCTTGCGCCTCGCGGCGCCTGGCCACTGCCATTTCCACATACCGGTTCCAGCATTGAGTGCACAGGAAAAGATTGTCTATCACTTCAGACACGTCATACAAATTCCCGCACGAACGGCAACGATCTCTCCTGCAGCAAGGGGTCAGCACAACCCCCTGGGACCCGTTCCTGATTGCAATACGTTCACCCAGCGACCATCCAGTCTTTTCCCTTACCTCAGCGGGTATGATTATCTTACCGCCGGAACCGAGGTAGCATATCATTTCATCGCTCTGGCCGCCCGCATCAACCAGGATGATGCTTTCCCCTGCAATCTGAGCCCTGAGCACGGTACCTTCATCCCATCCACGGGCTTCCCTGATCTGGGAAGGAAGGGTGAACCTCCACCCGGTTGTAACTGTGCGCACATATTGCCTTTCTTTTTGGCTGCCTGTCGACACACTCACTCCAGCATCCCGCCTCATTTTCCCTGCGCCACCCGGTATTCTGCTCCCTTGACGCTCTGTAGTGCTGCCGCTTCAAGCTTTTGGGTGCAAAGCTTGCACAAGTGTACGTTGGGGAGCACTTGCCTCACTTCGTGCTCTGAACCACATGCACTGCACCGGAATTGCTGTTCTTCAGGCTTCACAATGATCTGGTTGCCCGGGAATGTAAAGGACAACACCTGCCCAGGATACAATCTGGCTTCTTCTCTCACTCTGGGAGGAATCAGCACTTTCCCAAGGGCGCCTACACGGCTTATATCCGGGCATTTGACGCAACCGATTTTGGGACAGCAAATGGTTATCTCAAACCCGTCCCAGTGGGCGCATACCTCTGTGCCGTTTTTCCACCCAAGTGTCCGGCGAATGGGTTTTGGAATAGTGACCCGCCAGCCGGAATCAATGAAGCGCCTCCAAGTTTTCATAATTGCTTCTCCCGGTCCTGCTCTTTCTCTTTCACTTTACCACTGAAGCTATGTTCTTCTCCAGAGGAGGAAACACTGTTCCGTTTTCTGTAATGATTGCAGAGATGAGTTCTGCAGGCGTGATGTCAAACGACGGGTTAAACGCCCGGGCACCTGGCGGCGCTACCGCCTTGCCCATGAACTCCAGGATCTCTTTTTCAGACCGTTCCTCGACTTTTATCCCGCTACCGCTGGTCAAACTCAGGTCAAAAGTTGACACCGGCGCGGCCACGTAAAACGGGATATTGTGGTGCTTGCACAAGCATGCCAGGCTGTATGTACCGATCTTGTTGGCCACGTCGCCGTTAGCGGCAATCCTGTCTGCGCCCACCACAACAGCGCCTACCTTCCCGAGAGACATGACATAGCCTGCAGCGCTGTCTGCCAGCAAGGTTACACTGATCCCGTCTTGCATAAGCTCCCATGCAGTAAGACGCGCCCCTTGAAGCCACGGCCTGGTTTCATTAGCGTAAACCATGGCAACTTTGTTCTCTGCCCACGCCTGCCTTATCACTCCCAGGGCCGTTCCCCATCCGCCGGTGGCCAGGGCTCCTGCATTGCAATGGGTCATAATGGTTGAACCCGCTCTTATGAGAGCTGCCCCGTTTACCCCGATTTTGCGGTTTGCCTCTATGTCTTCCAGCTCTATGCGGCGGGCTTCTGTCAGGGCAGCTTCAGCTGCGCCTGTTATTCCCTCCTGTGGGAGTACCAGAAGTGCCCTATCAAGCACCCGCTCAACAGCCCAGGAGAGGTTAACTGCAGTAGGCCTCGCAGAAGCCAGCATTGATGCAGCTTCCCTTAGAAATTGCGTTGCTGCCGCCAGGGTTTGACTGCTGTCGCCCGTGGAGCCAAACTCACCGGCCGCTTCAAATGCTGCCAAAGCCAGCCCGTAGCCCCCGCTTATGCCAATTGCCGGGGCCCCGCGCACCACCATGTCAGTGATAGCTTGGGCAGTCTGCCTGTGATCGGTACACGTTACGTACTTCGCGTCCCCGGGCAAAAGCCGCTGGTCCAAGAGGGACAATACACCTTCATCCCACTTTACGGCCTGTAACATATCCATGCCACCTTTCAAGACAACACTCTTTCCAGTTCTTCATGGCAAGAGCATTGAGCCTTGGCGGGGATGTTCTCTATAATCTTCCGCATGAGATCTTTGAGTTTCTCATTGTGCTCCATGAACACCTTTGTGACTTCTTCAGCCGTTACCGGCTTTATGTCAGGCCTACCTTCAAGCCCCACATCGTAATCGGTCACCAGCGACACGTTCAGGTAGCACATTCCAAGCTCCCGGGCAAGCATCACTTCAGGGTACCCGGTCATGTTGATAACTTTCCACCCCAATGACGAAAACCATTTGGACTCAGCCCTGGTTGAGAACCTGGGGCCTTGGATTACCACCATGGTTCCGTCCTGATGGTAGCGTAAACCTAACTCCCCGGCTGCAGCGATACCTAGCTTCCGCAATTCATCGCAGTAGGGGTCTGCCGAGCTCAGGTGAACCGTCTTAGGTCCGTCATAGTACGTGTCTTTTCTGCCTGTAGTCCTGTCGACAAACTGGTCGCAGAACACAAAGTCGCCTGGATGCACGTCAGGCTGGAGGCTGCCCACTGCACACGGGCCCAGCACCCGCGATACCCCTAGCTGCTTCAGTGCCCACAAGTTAGCCCTGTAGTTTACCATGTGGGGTGGATACTGGTGCTTCTTGCCGTGCCTGGGCAGGAACGCGATTTTCCTCCCTGCGATTGATCCAAGGGAAATCGCATCAGATGGATGCCCGTAAGGAGTGTTCACCGTTATTTCAGTTGCGTTATCAAGGAACTCATAAAACCCTGTGCCGCCTATTACAGCTATCTCAGCCCTTTTGTCTGTGCAAGCCATACCCGCTTCCCCTTTCTGGTTTAACCCTTGATGACCCCTAAAGGCCTTACCCTTGCCACTTTGGCCGCCAATCCGGCACGATGGGTGGCTTCAACTACGGTGCTTACATCTTTGTATGCGTCAGGAGCTTCTTCAACCAGCCCCTTCATGGTGGCGGATCTCACGAAAACACCCCTGCTTGCCAGCTCTTCCCTGAGTTCACCGGCAGTAATCGCCTTTCTCGCCTGTGTCCTTGAAAGCGCCCGGCCGGCTCCATGGCACGCAGACCCGAAGGAAAGCTTCATGGCAGTCTCGGTGCCCCTGAGAATGTAAGAAGCCCGGCCCATATCTCCGGGGATCAACACAGGCTGCCCCACTTGCCGGTATTTCCCAGGCACATGTTGGTGCCCTGGCCCAAACGCCCTGGTAGCGCCCTTCCTGTGGACCAACACTTTCCGGCTGTTCCCATCGACCACGTGTTCCTCGATCTTGCCGATGTTGTGGGCCACATCGTAGAGCATGTACATCCCCAGGCTTTCAGGCGTCTTTCCAAAGGTCTGACTCACCGACTCCCTCACATAGTGGGCGAGGATCTGCCTGTTGGCCCAGGCGTAGTTAGCTGCGCTTGCCATGGCGGCGAAGTACTGCTTGCCTTCGTCAGATGCGATGGGAGCGCAATCAAGCTGGCGGTCAGGGAGGGAAATACCGTATTTGGAGATTGCCCGGCGCATCACACGCAGGTAGTCGCTGCACACCTGGTGCCCAAGGCCCCTTGAGCCTGAGTGAACCCAGAACACCGCCTGGTCCTTGAAAAGCCCAAAGGTACGGGCCGCTTCTTCGTCAAAAATCTCCTCTACATAGCTCACTTCTATGAAGTGGTTTCCCGAGCCCAAAGTGCCCAAACCATCGCTTCCGCGCTTAAGCGCCCTGTCGGACACATGGCCGGGGTCTGCACCGTCCATACACCCGTTTTCCTCGCAGTGCTCCAGGTCCGAATCCCAGCCGTAGCCGTTTCTTACCGCCCAGCCCGCCCCTTCTGTCAGCACTTGGGCAAGTTGTTTCCGGGAAAGGCGGATCGATCCTGTCTTGCCTACACCTGTGGGGATATTGGCAAACAGCTTGTTCACCAGCTCTTCCTGGCGCTTCATCACATCGTCCCGGGTCAGGTTTGACACCATTATCCTTACGCCGCAGTTGATGTCGTAACCTATCCCGCCTGGGCTCACAACCCCGCTGCTCATGTCAGTTGCCGCAACCCCGCCTATGGGAAAGCCATATCCTTCATGGATATCAGGCATTGCCAATGATGCCTGCAAGATACCTGGGAGATGAGCTACGTTCCTCACCTGATCTATGGCCTTTGTCCCTTCTAAATCCTTAAGTATCTCTTCAGTGGCAAAAATAGCGCCGTCTACCTTCATGCCCCCTGACTTGGGCATAATCCACTGGCATTCCCGCCCTTGAACCATCTTGAGGTTTGTTGCCATTCAAATCACGCCCCTTTGACAGCTTGGCCCTGTAATACATTCTCAAACATCGAAAGTAACCCAGGCTTCTGCGGGAGTGAGATGCAATCCGTGAAACGTAGCAGCCTTTATCTGGAGGTTCACCCTTGCCTGCACGTGGGATACGTGCGCCCCGCATAGCACCGAATCGAGGCGCACCTCTTCCCCATCCTGGCCTGGTTCAACCCTAATCTGCTCTATTCCCGCCATCACCAGGCCATCTGTGTCAAACAGGACCAGTTGTTCGTTGAGGAAAGCTACCAGAAGGTCTTCCATATCCATGCCTGTTACTTCGATGTGCCATTTATGTAAAGCAGGGATTTGGGCTTCGCCAAACATCAGAAACCACATTGCCTTGGACATTTCTGAAAACACATCTTCGAAGCCTGAGCCCCACGCCTTTACCCTTACGTCTGCAACATGATCGGCAACCAGGAATCCCCGGGACACACTCAATCACCCTCAATAATGCTGCATGCTGACAGCCGGTCATTCTCCTCTATTTTCATTAGCCTTACGCCCAGGGTATTCCTCCGGGCAACCTTGACCTCTGACAGCTTTATCCGTATGGCTATGCCTTCAGCCGTTATGAGCAGCGCTTCTTCATCTTCCGGGTTGACAACACGCATGATTGCCAGGTTCCCGCCTTTTGCAGACTTCTTGATAGCCAGGACGCCTTTCCCGCCCCTTCCCTGGAGAGGGAAATCGCTTACTTCACTTAGTTTCCCGTAACCCTGTTCAGTCACGAGCAGCACCCTGGAATCAGGTGCAACAGGGTCGGCACCGATGACGAAGTCACCTTTATCAAGCCTGATAGCTATTACCCCTGTAGCTGTCCTGCCCATAGGCCTTACATCATCGACCTTCATTCTTATGGCCTTTCCGAAATGGGTACCTATGAGGATTTCATCCCCGTCCTGGGCAAGCCTTGCAAGGATCAAAGCATCCCCTTGGCGGAGGCTAATAGCTCTCAGCCCGGTTTTCCTCCGGCTTAAGTATTCAGAAAACGGGGTCCGCTTGCACATTCCCTTCTTTGTGACGAAGAAAAGATCCCCTGCCTCTTCCACGTTTTCAGGGGCAGGAATGAGTGCTGTAACCCGCTCGTCTTTCTCGAGGGAAACCAGTTTGGACACGAGATGGCCTTTGGCCTGCTTGCTTGCTTCAGGTATATCAAATACCCTTAGCCAATATGCTTTGCCGTGTGTGGTGAACAAGACCAAGGAATCCCGGGTGGTAACGGACACAACCTTTTCAACCCAGTCTTCGTCCCGCGTCTGCATGGCTGTGGCGCCTAATCCGCCTCTCCGCTGGCTCCTGTACGCGTTAAGAGGCATTCTCTTGATGTATCCCATGCCTGTGAGAATCACGGAAACTTCCTGTTCAATTATGAGTTCCTCATCTGAAATCTCAACTGCCTTGGCCACGATCTTGGTGCGTCTTGGGTCTGCATAAGCCGCTTTGACATCTTCCAGGTCTTTCTTGATTATGCCTAATATCATTTTCTCAGAGCTTAAGACAGCCCTTAAGTACTCGATTTCCTTAAGCAGCGCCTGGCGCTCTTCCAGGATTTTTTCCCTTTCCAAGCTTGTAAGCCGCTCGAGCCTCATATCCAAGATCGCCTTAGCCTGGATCTCGTCCAGCAGGAATCTTTCCATCAGCCTGGTGCGGGCTTCCGCCCCGTTCTGTGAACTCCTGATAATGGCGATCACTTCATCGAGGTTGGCCAGGGCGATTTCCAAGCCTGCAAGGATATGTTCCCGTTCTTCAGCTTTTCTCAGTTCGTACCTGGTCCGCCTTGCAATGACCTCTTCCCGGTGCATGATGTAGTGGGAAAGCATGCCCTTGAGGTCGAGCACTCTAGGACGCCCGTCAACCAAAGCGAGCATTATGCCTCCGAAACTTGTCTCCAGGGTCGTGTACTTGAAAAGTTGGTTAAGCACCACTTCTGCCTCTACATCTTTTCTTACCTCGATAACTACTCTGAGACCGCTCTTGTCGCTTTCATCCCTCAGGTCTGTTATTCCCTGGATCTTCCTGTCCCTCACCAGATCAGCAATGGTCTTGATAAGCTTAGACTTGTTCACCTGGTAGGGCAGCTCATCTATTACAATGCGCTGCCTTCCGTTCTTTTGCGTTTCTATCTTGGTCTTTGCCCTGACTTTCATTACGCCCCTGCCTGTGGTGTACATGGATTTAATGGGCTCCAGGCCGACAATGATACCGCCTGTGGGAAAGTCAGGCCCCTTGATGTATTCCATGAGGTCAAGGGAACTGAGATCAGGGTTGTCAATCAGAGCTATCAGCGCATCCACTGTTTCCCCAAGGTTATGGGGAGGGATATTGGTGGCCATTCCGACTGCAATCCCTGAAGATCCGTTAATCATGAGATTCGGGACCCTCGACGGCAGCACAACCGGTTCTTTGAGAGAGTCGTCAAAGTTAGGCGCAAAATCAACTGTTTCCTTATCAAGGTCCCTGAGAAGTTCGCCGGCAATCTTAGTTAACCTGGCTTCAGTGTACCTCATAGCCGCCGGCGGGTCGCCGTCTATTGAGCCGAAGTTACCGTGGCCATCAACAAGAGGATAACGCATGTTAAACGGCTGGGCCATTCTGGCAAGGGCATCGTATATGGCTTGGTCGCCGTGGGGATGATACTTACCCATGGTCTCGCCCACCAAGCGCGCGCACTTTTTGTGAGGCTTGTCATGGCGCGTGCCCAGCTCATCCATGGAGTAGATTATCCTTCTCTGGGCCGGTTTGAGCCCGTCACGCACATCTGGAAGGGCGCGGGACACTATGACGCTCATTGAGTAGTCGATGTACGATCGTTTCATCTCGTCTTCTATAGGCGCGGGTACGAGTCTCTGGGCAATGTCTGTCATGCGCAAACCCTCCTCTTGTTATCCGATGGTGTCAAGGTTCTTAACCAGGTGGGCGTTCTCCTGGATAAACTCACGCCTTGGCTCAACCTTGCTGCCCATAAGGATTGTAAATATCTCATCGGCCGCCATAGCGTCCACCACCGCTACCCTCCTCAGCGTCCGGGTTTCAGGATCCATAGTGGTACTCCACAACTGTTCAGGGTTCATCTCACCCAAACCTTTGTACCGCTGTACTGAGTAATTGGATCCCTTGATTTCCTCCAGGTGTGCCGCAAGTTCCTCATCTGAATAGAAATACTTCTCTGACCTGCCGCTCCTCACAAGGTACAAAGGAGGTTCTGCAATATACAGGTAGCCTTCGTCGATAAGTCCGGGCATATATCTGAAGAAGAAGGTAAGCAGCAGCGTCCTGATATGGCTTCCGTCTACGTCAGCGTCAGTCATGATTATGATCTTGTGGTATCTTGCCTTGGTTATGTCGAAGTCATCGCTGAACCCTGTGCCAATGGCAGTGATAAGCGCCCTGATGTCTTCATGGGCCAGTGCCCTGTCAGGCCGTGCTTTTTCAACGTTGAGGATTTTCCCCTGCAGCGGCAGCACTGCCTGGAACTGCCTGTCCCTGGCCTGTTTAGCTGACCCGCCTGCTGAAATGCCCTCTACCAGGAACAGCTCACACTCACTGGCATCCCGGGATATGCAATCGGTTAGTCTACCTGGCAGTGACGTCACCTCAAGCGCGCTTTTCCTCTTGGTGAGCTCCCTTGCCTGGCGGGCAGCTTCCCGCGCCCTTGCCGACACAATTGCCTTTTGGGCGATGGTCTTGGCAACGTCTGAGTGTTCCTCAAAGTACTCATTGAGGATTTCGGTCACAACTGCCTGGACTGCTCCTGCAACTTCAGAGTTCCCGAGCTTGGTCTTGGTCTGCCCTTCAAACTGGGGATCCCGCAGTTTTGCGTGGAGCACGGCTACTATGCCTTCACGGATATCTTCGCCTGCAAGGTTGGAGTCATTTTCTTTCAAGACACCTGATTGCCTGGCCTGTTCGTTGATAACCCGGGTGAGCGCTGTTTTGAAGCCTGATTCATGGGTTCCGCCTTCCTGGGTTCTTATGGTATTGGCAAATGATTGCACATTCTCGATGTATGAGTCGTTGAACTGGAAGGCAAATTCAACGTCCAGGTCATCCCTTGAAGCTTTGCCGTAAACAGGCTCAGGATGCAGGATGTCTTTGTTCCTGTTCAGCGCTTTCACGAACTCAATCAGCCCGCCGTCAAACCTATACTGAACCTTTTGGCCGGTGCGTTCATCGTAAAGGTTCATCTCAAGCCCGCTGTTAAGGTATGCAAGTTCTCTCAATCTACGGGCAACTGTGTTGAAATCAAACTCGACCTTCTCGAAAATCTTAGGATCAGGCTTGAACCTCACGTATGTGCCGGTGTCGTCAGAGTCTCCCAGGCGTTTTAGAGGCACTACGGTCTTTCCCCGTTCAAACTTCATGTAATACAGGCCGCCGCCTTGTTTTACCTTAACCTCAAGCCACTCGGACAGCGCGTTCACCACTGAAACGCCTACGCCATGGAGTCCTCCTGATACCTTGTAGCCGCCCCTGCCGAACTTTGACCCGGCATGCAGCCTTGTAAGCACTACTTCCACTGCAGGAAGCCCTACTTCAGGCTGAATCCCAACAGGTATGCCCCGGCCGTTATCTGCACACGATACAGAACCATCTTTCAGCAGGACAACGTCTATCCGGTCGCAAAAACCGTTAAGCGATTCATCCACACTGTTATCAACAACTTCAAACAGGATATGATGAAGCCCTCTTTCAGATGTTGAACCGATATACATGCCGGGCCTTCTGCGCACCGCCTCAAGCCCTTCGAGCACTTGTATATCTTTAGCAGTATAAACTTGTTTTTCTTCTCCGAATTCTTTCAAACTAAGCCCACCTCGCAATAGATTCTAGCACAATTTCTATATCGAATCGATGTTCGGCTGCCGGCAAGGCCGTTACCTTCTGCCCGCCCGCACTTTTACCAGGCCCGAAAACCTTTTCCCAATCACCCTGTCAAGATCTTCTTGCGTTAACTCGTGGCCAGGTTGTCCAGTGCGCAAGCTCGCCAGTTTCTTGATTACTTCGCCCAGCCGGGCCCGTTCATCTTTGGCCAGTTTTCTGGTAGATGCAGTGAAATGAGCGCGCCGGAGCTCCCGGTGCCACCTTGAATCAAGGGTTTGCCTGGCCTTTGCAAATATCTCTTTTTGCTTTATGCCTGTCATCACAGCCAAAGTGAGGTCAGACGTTTCAGGGTGTTGCTCAAGCACGGTAAGCACACGATAGTAATCATTACGTTCTTTCTTTGCTTTGCAGTAAGGACACATCCGTTCCGGTTGGTAGAGGTACCCGCACGTGTCACACTTATTGAATCCTTGTTTGAGCAAATATTTCTTCCGCTTTTCCATGGTAGCAGCAAACCTCTGGAAAACGGAACCAAGGGGTGAATCATCAGCTGTGATTGCCAGGGAACTAATCCGCTGCTTTTCATCTGGCGTCAATACATCCTGAGACATGAATCGCTTATATTCCTTATCAACCCGGCCGTGTTTATCAGGATCACCAAAGTCCTGGGTGGTACCCCATAGGTGCTCGGAAAAACGTATATCGTTAATGTAATTCCCGCCCAAGTGCGCGTTTATCCGCGAGATAATGCTCTTCCGCATAAGGGTGAGTTCCTGGGCCCATGCAGATGAGGTGGTAGCTACGTACAATACGTCACCGTCTATCCGCCTGGGCCTGGCGTTCCTGGCAATGTCCCCTACGATCCTGGCCCACGACCAAAACACCAGAAACCGCTTAGCTTTCGGCAGTAGGCCCATTTTGTCAAGGGATTGCTGTATTAGGTTGCCCACAAGTTCAGGACGCGCCATCGTATCCTCCTGTCATGAATCCGGTTAATACATTTGCCCGCCTATCACTGACTCCCGTTTCCCCAGGGCTGTACCTCGTTGTTCTCGACACGAAACAGCGAAAACCTCGGTCCTGTGTGTTTCGGCAACTCTGTTGACGTCATCAGCACCTGGTACCCGAAATCGCACAATGACAGCACTTTCGACTTTTTCTCCGCATCAAGTTCAGAAAACACATCGTCCAAGAGCAGCACAGGCTTGGTCCCGAAACTCTGCTGGAGGCAGCGCGCCTCGGCCATTTTCAGCGCCAACATCACGCTTCTTTGCTGCCCCTGGGAACCAAAATACCTGAAACTCTTGCCGTTCAGTGAGATCGCTAAGTCATCCCTGTGAGGACCGGCAAGGGTTACACCCCTCGCAAGTTCTTCGCGCCTTACTTCGCGGAGCCTATTCGTGAACCGGGACCTGATCTCATCTAAGTCAGGCACGATCTCCCCTACTGTGGACGTGTATGCCACGGTGCAACTGCCGTTTGCTATGAACTTGTATGTAGATTGTGTGTACCCTGACAGCTCCTCCACAAGCCCCAGGCGCTTGTAAAGCAGGCGGGATCCAAGGTTTACCAGTAGTTCATCCAGTGTTTCAAGAGTGCTTTTCCATGAATTATCCAAACCGGCTTTCTTGAGAGCATTATTGCGCCTGGCGACCGTATCATTGTACCTCTGCAGGGTCTTGGCGTAAACCGGATCCTGCCTGGACAAGATCGAGTCGATTAACTTCCTCCTGAGGCTTGAACTCCCTTTCACAATGTATAAGTCGTCAGGGGAAAAATAGACACAGGGGAACAAGGCCAGAAGTTCTTGCCTTGTCACACGCCTGTCGTTGACCTGGAGCTTCCGTCTCACAGAAGGCGCCACTACAGTATCTATCTTCACAGTTGTGACCTTGTCAGTGTCTTCAAGCCTGGCCGCCAGTGAAAACGAGTCTGTGCCCCACCGGGCCAAATCAGACTCTCTTTCAGCCCTGGGTGAACTCAGAGAAGAAATGTAATAGCAGGCTTCGAGCAGGTTTGTCTTTCCCTGTGCGTTTGGCCCCATGAACAATGACGCACCTGGAGGGATCTCAAGCTCCAGGTAAGGATAATTGCGGAAATCCCTTAGAACCACAAAAGCAAATCGCACGTATTAGAATGCTCCCTTAGGGCTCATGGGCATTATCACAAAGGTAGATTTCACAGCACCGCCAGCTGGTTCATCATGGACAGGCTCGATAACCATCTGGCTCACCTGGCCTGTCATCCCAAACATGGTGTCTTCTGAATCTATCTTGCTCAGAGCCTGAAGCACATAACGGTGCTGCACCCAGATTTCAATGTCTTCCCCTTCCACCTGTGCAGGCAGGGCCTCTTCCATTTTGCCTTTCTCAGCAGAACCGGCCCTTATGGTGAGCGTCTGGCTCTTGTTGTCAAGAATAATCCTCATAGCCCTGTCTTCTTCACTGGCCACAATAGACGCCCTGGAAGCCGCGCCGGCCATAGCTTCCGTCGAAACCTTTGCCGTGGAAGAGAATGTCTTTGGGATCACCTGTTCGTATGCATAATATTGCCCCTCAATCAGGCGGGTGAAGCACGATATGTTGTTCGATGTGAAGTAAAGGTACCCGTCACACAACTCCAAGCTCACTTGTTCCTCATCGTCCTCAGTATCCTTATCCTTGAGGTTCAGCCGCGCCAGGTCCTGCAACACATTGGCAGGCACAATCGCCCTGGCTTCCGCGGTTTCCATGGAGGCCTTGGCCCTGGAAAGCGCAAACTGGTCAGTACTTACCATGACCAATTCGCCTCCAAGCAGATCGATCAGGCATGCCCCCCACAAAGGCCGTGCTGGGTTCGAAACGGCACAGGTTGCACCTATCCTGACCAGCTCCCGGAAAGTGCTGGCTGCCAAAGATATCTTGTGTCCGCCTGCAGGTTCTGGCCACTTGGGGAAATCATCTGCGGGTACAGCGTTGAGTACCATTTGCGAGCTCCCGGCCTTGACTATGAGGGCCCAAGCTGATTCATCAAGGGAAAGGGTGACTTCCCCTGGAGGCAACGTCCTGACTACGTCTGATAGGATCTTGGCCGACACAACCAGCGACCCTGACGAAGAGACCTTTGCAGGCAAAGATGCTCTTACGCCCCAATCCAGATTGGTACCTGAAAGAACAACCCTGTCTGAAAGCGCTTCTATGAGACACCCCTGGATAGCCGGTAAAGTGCTCCGTGCAGGTATAGGACGGGATGCTGTTTGTACTAGCCAGGCAAGATCGTGTGTTGGTATTGACAGGTACATATGATACGCCTCCCTGTATTGATCTGTGAGATCACGTTCATTCCTTATCTATATCGGTTGTGTATATTCTAAAAGCAGTAGGAGTAGTAGTTTGTGTGAATTTGTGTAAAACACCCTCCTATTCCACAGCAAACGCCATTTTTTCGTGTGGAAACTGCTGTGGAGAAAAAGTGGATGATTGTGCATAACTTGTGCATACGGCTAAACCGTCATGGTTATCCACAATTCCTCAACAAGCAATCCAAACCTCATCCACAGAATTCTTCACAACCGCAAGCTAACCCTTTTTGACGCGCTCAATCAGTTCCTCGATGGCGTGATTCAGATCGGAATTAGTCTTCCTCTCCTCCTCAATTTTGGAACATGCGTGAAGCACTGTGGTATGGTCCCTGCCACCAAAACTCTGGCCTATCTGGGGCAAGGAAGCGTCTGTCAAAGTCCGGCACAGGTACATTGCTACCTGCCTAGGGAACGCGATGTTTCGCGTACGCCGCTTAGCAGACAGGGCGGCAACGGGAATGTTATAATAGTCGGCAACCGTCTTCTGGATGGATTCAGTGGTAACGGGAACCACTCTTCGTTCGGGTAGCAGGTCTTTGAGCACCTCTTGGGTGACGTCAAGGGTGACATCGTACTTGTGCAGCGCCGTATACGCAAGCACCCTGATTAACGCGCCCTCAAGTTCCCTGATGTTGCTTGGAATCCTTTCGGCGATGTATTGACACACTGAAAGAGGAACCATCCTGCCCTCAAGTTCGGCTTTCTTCCGCAAAATCGCAATCCGTGTCTCTATGTCAGGCGGCTGGATATCAGCTATGAGCCCCCATTCAAACCTTGTCCTCAGCCTTTCTTCAAGGGTGGAAATCTCCTTGGGAGGCCTGTCCGATGAAATCACAATCTGTTTTGAGGCCTGGTGCAGGGCGTCAAAAGTGTGGAAAAACTCTTCCTGGGTTGCATCTTTACCTGCGACAAACTGGATGTCGTCTACAAGCAACACGTCTGCGCTCCGGTAACGGTTCCTGAATTCCTGGGTGTTGCCTTCCTGGATCGCCAGGATGAGCTCGTTGGTAAATGTCTCAGAAGATACATAAGACACCTTAAGGCGTTGGTGGTTGGCAAATACATGATGGGCAATAGCTTGCATCAGATGGGTCTTCCCCAGGCCTACACCCCCGTACAGGAAAAGGGGGTTGTACGCTTTCGATGGGCTCTCAGCTACTGCAAGGCAAGCAGCATGGGCAAACCTGTTGGAAGCGCCGACGATAAAATTATCAAACACGTAGCGCGGGTTCAGATTCCTTAACTGCTGGTACCTGTCGTTGGACGGGCGCTTTCTCCTCGGGTTTGCCGCCTGCCCATCCTGGGGAAACAAAGCAGGCGCCTCAGATACGGGTTTTTCAGGCCTGGAAACTGAGAACACAAGCTCGCACCGGGCGCCGTAAGCTTCTTTCCATGCTTCGGCCAACTCATTTTTGTATCTTGTTTCAATCCACGTCTTGGCAAATTCGCTGGGCACTGCAATAGTGAGGACGTCATCATCAAGGCTGACCGGCTTTGTATCTTTGAGCCAGTTTTGTATGATTCCAGGGTTTGAGATTCTCATTGATGCTCTGGATAATGTATCGTTCCAGAGATCTTCAAGCTTTCTGAGCATATCGAAGACCACCATTCCTAAGAATTATGAAACCCTATAAAAGTACGAGCTGCGCTACATCTTAGAACATCCTGCCCGGCGGAGGCAAACAACTTATCTCAACAGGCCTTATTCAGTAGTGAATGAGTTCCACCCTAGCAAGATGGTGTTTCCTGTTGATGAAAATCCTGAGAATAGAGAAAAGCCTATGCTCACAATGTGCGTATAATAAGCTCACAGGTTATGCACAAGGTTATCCACAGGTGTGGATAATGTTAGCCTAGAATAACCACATCATGCCTCTCTAATGAATATATCAAGGCATGGGGGACGTGGCAATGAAAAACCTGGTGCGCTGCTGCGGGGAAGCACGGCCGGTGCAAAGCCCGGTTCAGCAAACTACCAGCAAGAGATGCGTTTATTGACACTTTAAGCCATGCTAGGATATAATTCGTTGGATTCAAGGAGGATATTAGTTCCAATAATATCCGTAGGGGGAACAAACTAAGATGAAACGCACATACCAGCCGAAGCGCAGAAAAAGAAAGAAGACCCACGGTTTTCTGGTAAGGATGAGGAGCAAAGGCGGGCGTAGGATAATCGCCAGACGCCGGGCCAGAGGAAGGAAACGCCTGAGTGTTTAAGTCCCGCGAGGACGAAAGTGAGGCTTTTTTGTGGTATCAGGAAGGATACCTAGACCATCCTATGGTAGAGTATACGAGGAAGGCCGTTCGGTAGCTAACAAGTACTTGGTGATGTATTACCGGGAGGATCCGCTTCCTGTCAGGCTGGGGATTGTAACATCCAAGCGGTTGGGCAAAGCATGTGTCCGTAACCGGGTAAAACGCCGGATCAGGGAATGCTTCCGGCATGTTTTGCCTCTCATAAAAGCGAGAGGTGAATTTGTTTTTATTGCCCGGCGGCGGGCAGCCCTGTGCTCCTATCAAGAGCTGTTGGGCTCAGTCAAACACTTGCTTAAGAGGATGGATTTGTTGGAATGATATCGAAGGGTTTGCTGTTCTTGATAAAAATCTATCAGAAATACATTTCTCCAGCGAAAGGCCGGGTCTGTAAGTATTACCCCACGTGTTCAGAATATGCCCGGCAAGCTATCATAGCTCATGGGCCCCTTAAAGGTGTGGTCTTAGCTGTGTGGCGGCTTCTGCGCTGCAACCCGTTTTCCCGCGGTGGTTATGATCCGGTGCCCAAAGGACGGTTTACGGAGCCAGGGAGGTTTAAGCAATGTCACACATAGTCAACTTAATGCTGGCCGTGATGGATTTTATTTACGGTGTGGTTGGAAACTGGGGCGTAACAATAATGGGTTTGACAATCCTTGTGCGTCTCGTTGTTTTGCCTTTGACGATTCTGCAAGGGCGTTCGGCCAGCCGGATGGCGTTAATACAACCGGAACTTGACAAGTTACAGAAAAAGTACGCGGACGATCCTGAAAGGCTGAATCTGGAGATCATGGATTTGTACCGCCGCCACAAAGTCAACCCCGCTTCAAGCTGCCTTTTGCCCTTTATACAGCTACCTATACTATGGGCAATGATCCGCGCACTGGAAGCTCATGAACAGATGAAGGGCGCGTCATTTTTCGGCCTTATCCTGGGAGAACCAGCTATGAAACAGGGTACCGGATACGGCGTGGTTGTGGTCGGCTTTACAGTATTAACTACATACCTTGCTATGCGGCTGTCACCTGCCATGGCTACAGGCCAGCAGCAAGAGGGCCAGAATGCAATGCTCCTTGGAATGCTTGCATTTATGGCTTACTTTTCAATTAGGTTCGCTACAGCAGTTTCTGTGTACATCATAACTGCCAACTTATTCGGTTTGGTGGAACGGCTTGCGATACCGCGAGGTGAAACTACCGGGGAGGGAGCTCGGTCCAAGTGACGAGTATTGAAACAACAGGACGTAGTGTAGAAGAGGCTTTGGAAAGTGCCCTCAGAGAGCTTGGGGTATCAGAAGATGATGTGATTGTTGAGGTAATTGAGGAGCCCAGCCGTGGATTCCTGGGCATCATCGGAAGCAAAGACGCGAGGATCAGAGTTACCCTGAAAAAGGACAAGGCAGAACTTGCATACGAATTTCTCACAGGGTTACTCCACCGCATGGACCTTCACGGGGTTGTTGAAAGCCGTGGCCAGGGGGATACCCGCTTGCTTACTGTAGACGGTGAGGATCTGGGCGTTCTAATCGGCCGCCACGGCCAAACCCTGAAGCACCTGGAGTTTCTTACGAACGTAGTATCCTCGAGAGGCATTGGAAACATCAAAAGGATTTTTGTGGATGTAGCCGGGTACAGGAAAAGAAAAGAGAAAATCCTCGAAGACCTGGCGAGAAATGCCGCCCGGCGGGTTGAGAGAACCGGGAGAAGCACTACCTTGCGGCCTATGGAAGCAAGGGACCGCCGTATTGTCCACCTGGCCTTGCAGAAAAACGGAAGAGTGACTACCCACAGCGAAGGTGATGAACCGTTCAGGAGGGTGGTTATTTCCCCGCGCAAAAACGCAGGGGCGGTTTCAAGGCAGAGGTAGTTATAGGCGGCAAAGCAGGATATCTTGGGGCTCTGTATTGCAGGGCCCCTTATCTGTTTGGCCTTGCTGTGTGGGGTATAATTTAGGCGTAAAGAGCCGGTTGAGGCGTTGATACTCCGGGGGTGAAAAGCCGTGGACGTAAACCATGGGTTGATGGACACCATAGCTGCCATTGCTACCCCTGTTGGCACAGGTGGTATTGCAATTGTCAGGCTCAGCGGCCCAGATGCGTTCGCCATTGCAGGCAGGATGATAAAGCTCAGGAAAGGCACTGCCCTTGAAGAGATGAAGAGTTGGTCCATGGCTTTAGGTGATGTGCTGGAACAAGCAAGCGGCCGGCTAATCGACGAATGCATAGTGCTGGTCATGAAGGCATGTAGGTCGTACACAGGAGAACACGTGGTGGAGATCCAGTGCCACGGGGGCACGGTGGTTGCTGAGAAGGTGCTGAGCCTGGCGTTTAAGCTTGGTGCAAGGCCGGCCGGGCCCGGGGAGTTCACCAAGCGAGCTTTCATCAACGGCAGGATAACCCTTGATGAAGCAGAAGCGGTGCTGGACATTGTGACATCTTCGTCGGAAGCTGCCCTGTTCCAGGCGGGCAGGCGGCTTAAAGGCGAGCTTGGAGCCATGGTAAGCCGGTGGGAAGGGCAGATAGTTGACTTGCTGGCTCTGCTTCAAGGCGCCATTGATTTCCCGGAAACAATAGAAGCGGAGAGGTCTGAGATCCAGGGCATGCTTGAGGGCTTGAAGAACGATATAACTGCCGTACTCGAAAGGGCGCCGTTAGGGCTTGCGCTTTCACAAGGGGTGGAAGTGTGTCTTGTGGGCAGGCCCAATGTGGGCAAATCATCCCTGTTTAACGCGCTATTATCCAGGGACAGGGCAATAGTGACAGATGTCCCCGGCACCACACGGGACGTACTCAGGGAAACCACAGAATGGTACGGGCTGCCTGTGGTGTTGCTTGACACTGCTGGCCTTAGGGAAACCGGCGAAGTGGTGGAGGCACTTGGGGTTGAGCGGGCCCAAACTGCTGCAACAGAGTCAAATGTGATACTTTACGTGCTCGATGACACCCAGGGGATTTGCGCCGAAGACGTGAAATGGCTGGACAAGTGGCAAGGGAGAAATTGCCTGGCGGTGGTTACCAAGACAGACTTAAATAAGAGCCAGGTAGACATAGAGCAGTTAGAGCAGATTTGCGGCGACAGCTGGGTATACGTGTCAGGAGCTACCCGGTTTGGGGTAGAGGACCTGAAAAAGAAGGTCCAGTCTATGTTTGCTGGCGTGGGCGACCCTGAAGCCCTGGCGCCTGGCTCAGCCAGGCAGGTTGATTGCCTTGAGCGGGCACTTGATGAAATCGAGGCAGCTATCGAGTACCTGAACCAGGGATGGACAGACGATGTGATAGCATTAGCTCTTGAGGCTGCAGCAGGGGCGCTGATGGAGCTTACCGGCAAGCAAGTGAGCGGCGAAACCCTGGACAGGATATTTTCGCGTTTCTGTGTAGGCAAGTAAGTATGCCGGTCAACATGGATTCTTGTCTTTGAAGGGGGCTAACTCCAGTTTGGCAGGAAACGCCTTTGATTTCGATGTGCTGGTTGTAGGCAGCGGGCATGCAGGATGTGAAGCTGCGTTTGCCGCTGCAAGGTTGGGCATGAAAACGGCCATGGTCACAATGGATGCGCGCAATATCGCAGGCATGCCCTGCAACCCTTCTATAGGCGGGCCTGGGAAAGCGCAGATAGTGGCTGAAATCGATGCCCTGGGCGGCGAGATCGCGCTTGCCACTGACAAGACGGCAATTGAGATGAGGCTTCTTAACGCATCAAAGGGGCCTGCGGTGCAATCGTTGAGAGCACAGGTGGACAAACACGCCTATTCAGCTTACATGCGCAACAAGATCAACGAGCTAGGGATTACGCTGGTAGAAGGCATGGTTACAGAAGTGATGGTGCGCCACGGGCGGGCTTATGGTGTGGCCCTCGGAGACGGCAGCGTGATCCGCTCCAGGACGGTGGTGCTTTGCACCGGGGTTTACCTTGAGAGTAGGATTTTCATAGGGTCTGAGGTAATCGAATCAGGGCCTATAGGAGAACCCAGCGCCAAGGGCCTTTCGGCATGCCTGGCGGATCTCGGGTTTCAACTGGGGAGGTTTAAGACAGGCACGTCCCCGCGGATCCTGAAAAGCAGCATCGACTGGGACAGGCTTGTACGAGAAAAGGGAGTCGACAAGCCGGTTGCGCTCTCGTTCATGTCCGTTCCCAAACTGTGGGATAAGGACGTGTGCTATTCGACTTACACCAACGAACGTACCCATGAAGTCATAAGGGAGAATATTGACCGGGCGCCGCTTTTTGACGGCACCATAAAAGGCGTGGGTCCCAGATACTGCCCTTCGATTGAAGATAAAGTGATGAGGTTCCCTGACAGGAAGCGTCACCAGCTATACTTTGAAATTGAGTCTGAAGAAAGCGACGATGTGTACATCCTGGGGCTTTCAACCAGCCTGCCTGAAGACGTCCAGTACCAGATGCTTTACACTATCCCGGGGCTTTCCAGGGCGAAGATCACCAGGCCCGGATATGCCATTGAATATGATTACATGGTTCCGTCTCAGATCAGCACCACTTTTGAAGTACAAGGGCTTGAAGGGCTCTTTACTGCAGGCCAGATCAACGGCACGTCAGGCTATGAGGAAGCGGCTGCCCAAGGGCTACTAGCAGGAGTTAACGCGGTCATGAAGCTGAAAGAAGAGGAGCCCCTGATCCTGGGCAGGAAAGAAGCATATATCGGCGTGCTGCTGGACGACCTGGTGAGCACCGTGATTGAAGAGCCTTACAGGATGCTCACGTCAAGGGCAGAGCACAGGCTGTTCTTGAGGCATTCAAACGCAGATATGAGGCTGACTCCTGCAGGCAGAAGGGTTGGACTGGTTTCAGATGAGAGGTGGCAGGCATTTTGCCGCAAGGCTGAACTCATGGACAAAGGCAGGACTTTGCTGGAACATACAGTATCAGGCAAGGCGGTAAAGGATTTGCTAAGGAGCCCTGACAAACGTATAGAGGATTTCTTTGATGCAGTTCCAGAACTAGGCATCTTACCTGATGAAGTCCTGTCTGAGATCGAGATTGAAGCTAAGTATGCAGGATTTATAGAAAGGCAGGACAGGGAGGCCAGGCGGCTCAGGCGCCACCTTGACAAGAAACTGCCTGAAGGAGTGGACTGGCGCCGGGTCAGGAGTTTGTCCCGTGAGACCATTGACAAACTGGTAAGATACCGCCCCCGGACCATAGGTAAAGCCCTGTCTGTGGGGGTTTCCCCTTCTGATGCCCTGGTGATACTGGCCATGCTCAGGGGAGGCAAACTAGGGCGGGGACCTGCAGGCAGGAAGGCGTGAGGAGGTTAACAGTGGGTCAGAACAAGTTTCACCCAGAGGCATATGTCGCCGAAGCGCTTGGTACATTTGACAAAGCCATCCGTGCCATGGGGATACAAGTGCCTGAAGCTGGCCGCCTCCTGGTTGAGGGATGGCTAGAGTTTTTCGTCACCTGGAAAGGAAGGCGAGTTGCAGGGTTTGATGACCCTTGCGAGTTGGCTGTGAAACTCCTTGCCGATTCGTTTGCGATTGGCCTGGTCGAGGACGTGTGCCGTGGGGGTACTGCGGTTGATCTCGGCAGCGGCAACGGCTGGCCCGGGCTTGTGTTGAGCGCCATGAGAAGGTGCCCGCAGGTAAGCTTGCTTGACTCAAGGGAAGGTGCGTGCGACTTCCTCAGGGGTTTTGTGCGCAGCAGCGGAATTCCTGGGGTTGATGTGGTGCAGGTCAGGGCTGAAGAAGCCGGCCGTGATAAGCTATTCAGGGAAAAATACTCCCTTGCTGTGTCCAGGGCAATGGCCATGCCCGGGATTGTACTGGAACTGTGTTCAGGTTTGGTCTCAGTTGGCGGAAAAGCTGCGCTCTGGATCGGGCCCGGGCAAGAAATACCCCAAGCAGGGCCTGGTTTAGCCCTCACAGGCATGGAACTGGAAACTGAGATAGGATACACCTTGCCTTGGGGCATGGGAGACAGGGTCCTGGCAGTGTACAAGAAAGTCAAGGGTTTGGGGGACGGCTATCCCAGGAGGTATGCCGCAATAAGAAAAAAGCCCCTGGTATGACAAAAATAGGCAGGGAATAACTGGGAATCAGTCGAACAGTCACCGTGGAGGTGGTTTTTTATGTCTACGGTGGCTGCCGGCAAGTTCGAGAGCATAGAAGTACCTATCAGCGCTATAGATTTGAGGGAAGGGTCGTTCCTACCAGGGGGCGAAGAGGCAGTATCCCGTGCTGTGCTGGTTTCTCTTATAAAAGGAACCGGCCAACCTGTGTTGGTAAGGCCGTTAGGAAACAGGTACGAACTGGTGGCAGGCGATCTGGAATACTGGGTTGCCAGGGCTAGGGGTGAGGAGGTCATCACCTGCTGGGTCCAAGAAATGGACGACGTCACCGCGCTGCTAACCCGGATAGCTGAAGGTGCCAGGCGGAAAGACATTAACCCTGTGGAAGAAGCCAAACTCATATCTCGACTTGTCCACGACTACGGGATGAGCCATCAGGAAATCGCCATCAGGTGCGGCAGGAGGCAGTGCACTATTTCCAACAAGCTAAGGTTGCTCAGACTACCAGATAAGATCCTCGACGCCCTTAAATCCGGCCAGATCGGCGAAAGGCAAGCCAGAGCTTTATTGACTGTTCCCGGAGAGAGCAAACAGCTAGAACTGTTTCGCAGGTGTGTTAGAATGAAACTGACCGCAGGGCAAATGGAAGAACTATGCAAGCTGTCTTCGGGTAAAGCAACTTTGAGGGGGATGTTGCCCCCGCGGAAACACAAGTTGGTTTTCAAAGATCCCAGGATATTTCAGAACACTCTGCGGAGAATCGTAGCTGAAATGAAAAAGGCAGGACTTGATGTTGTATACAGAGAAGAAGTGAAGGAAAAATCGTGGGAGTTTAGGGTGTTGTGTCGAAAGTCGTAGCTATTGCTAACCAAAAAGGCGGAGTAGGTAAAACCACCACAGCTATTAACCTTGGAGCTTGTCTGGGTGAACTTGGCCGGACCATATTGATCGTAGACGCGGATCCGCAGGGGAATGCCACAAGCGGCCTTGGCATTGACAGGAGCAAGCTTGACTATTCTTTGTACGATTGCCTTGTCCGGGATGTGGAACCCATAGAAGCTCTCAGGGCTACAGAATACCCTGGATTGTGGCTGTTGCCTTCTTCGCTGGACCTGGCCGGGGCTGAAATCGAACTGGTCGGGATGGAGCAGAGGGAACATAGGTTGAAGAGAGTGGTCGGTAAGATAAGGGACAATTATGACTATGTGTTCATCGACTGCCCGCCGTCCCTTGGTTTGCTCACAGTCAACGCGTTGGCAGCTGCCGATTCGGTGTTGATTCCTATCCAATGCGAATACTACGCCCTGGAAGGACTGACCCAGCTCCTAAGTACTATCAAGCTGATAAGGAACAGGCTTAACTCAAGCTTGGAGCTGGAAGGCGTGCTGCTCACCATGTTCGACGGCCGCACAAACCTGGCTCTACAGGTAGCTGAAGAAGTTAAGCGGTATTTCCGCGATCAGGTGTTTTCAACCATAATCCCCAGGAACGTCAGGTTGTCTGAAGCACCGTCCCACGGTAAACCCATTACGATTTACGATAAGAGATCAAGGGGAGCAGAAGTGTACCGGGAACTTGCAGAGGAGGTGTTGCGCCGTGGCCAGGAGAGGTCTTGGAAGGGGCATTGACTCGTTGATCCCGGCAGTGCTTGAAGACCAGGGCGAAGAGATTTTGCAGGTGGATCCAAAGGACATTAGAGCTAACCCGTATCAACCCAGGCAGGTTTTTGACGACGCAGCTATTGAAGAATTAGCTGCCTCCATGGTGGAACACGGAATAATCCAACCCTTAATAGTGAGACGGTATGACGCCGGGTACCAGTTGGTTGCAGGCGAACGGCGGCTGAGGGCTGCGATGCGGGCAGGGCTGGACAAGGTACCTGTGGTGGTCAAGAGCTTGAGCGACCGGGAAGCCATGGAGCTTTCCCTGGTTGAAAACTTGCAGAGAGAAGACTTAGGGCCCCTTGAGGAAGCTGAAGCTTATAGGAGATTGTCTGAAGAGTTCGGGCTAACCCAGGAGCAGATAGCCCAACGGGTAGGAAAGAGCAGGTCTGACATTGCTAACACTCTACGGTTGCTGAGGCTGGAGCCTGAAGTCAAACAACTGATTAACGAAGGGAAGATATCAGGCGGACATGGCCGTGCGCTCGTTGGCCTTCCAAGAGAGCAGCAGCTATCAATTGCCAGGAGCATAGTCGAAAGAGGGCTTTCTGTGAGAAGCACTGAGGAGACTGTTGCATCCAAGGTGGCCAACAAGAAACCCAGACAGAAGAAGTCACAAGCCATGCGCATCAGAGAAGCTGAAGAGCTCCTTGCAGCTGCCCTTGGCAGCCCGGTTGTGGTGAAAAGGCAGGGTACAAAAGGCACGATTAGCATTAGTTTTTTTGGGCCTGAAGATCTAGAACGGTTGATTGAGGTCATAAGCGGGAACAATCCAAGATCCCAGCCATGATGTTTCACGTGAAACATTGGGTAACATAGGAGGAACCGTAATAATGGCAGAACCCCTAAGGCCGGTATGGGCTGAAGTAAACCTTGGCAACTTCAAGAAGAATTTGCATGCAGTGAGGGAACTTGTATCGCCACAGGCACAAGTCCTGGCTGTGGTCAAAGCCAACGCCTATGGTATCGGAGCGGTGCCTGCCTCCAAAGCTGCCATGGAGGTGCCAGGCGTAGTAGGCCTGGCTGTAGCTACGCCGGAAGAAGCGGTAGAACTCAGGGAAGCAGGCTTGAGCGATATGATCCTGGTGCTCGGCCCTGTCACAAGTGATGCCGCCCGGGTGCTGGCGCAACTCGGGATTTCAATCACTGTGACTTCCGTTGCAGGAGTGCTTGACGCAGAGCTGGCAGGCCAAGCCGCAGGTAAGAAGAGCAAGATCCACATTAAAGTTGAAACCGGAATGGGAAGAGTAGGGTTCCTTCCCGGTGAAGACTTGGGACAAGTTCTTGAACTTATATCAAGATCCAGCCACATTGAAGTAGAAGGAGTGTTTTCTCACTTCTCAGCTGCCGATACTGACCCGGAATACACCGGTTTGCAGCTTAGGAACTTTGAGAACGCACGTAAGCAGGTAGAAGCGGCGGGTATCAAGCCGCGCTTCGTCCACCTGTCAAATTCAGCGGCAATCCTGGACTTGCCTGAGGCACATTTCGATTTGGTGCGCCCGGGAATCATGATTTACGGATGCTACCCGCATCCTTCCCTGGCAGACAAGGCACAACTGTATCCGGTGGTTTCGCTCAAGGCACGGATATCCCATGTGAAGCGTGTCGGGCCGGGGGCCTCCATCGGCTACGGCAGGACCTACACAATCTCACAGCCGGCGGAAATAGCCACAATCCCCATTGGTTATGCAGACGGGTATCCCAGGTCGCTATCGAACAAAGCTTCGGTCCTGATAAGGGGCAGGAGATATCCCATAGCGGGCAGGATATGCATGGACCAGTCAATGATCGATATTACAGGAGAACCGGGAATAACCCCAGGCGAAGTGGTTACTCTTATCGGCACTGACGGAGATGAAACCATAACCCTGGACGAGATAGCGGAGCTCGCAGGCACCATTTCACACGAAATCCTCACAGGGATGAGTTCAAGGGTGCCCCGCATTTACATTGAATGATAGGATCTGACTTGTGCTGTCGCACTTAGGCGGGACACAAAACTCTCACCTGGAAAGATCCTGGCAGGATTACCGTGAGAAACGTCGAATGTTATACCGATGGTGTCGCTTTATCCCTTTGGCACCGCGATCTTGGCGGAACAGATCAAAGGGTACATATCTTGGAGAAGTCTCGGAGGAGTTTCACGTTTGTTAGCGAACATTTTTGGCGGGGAATCAAGACCTGGTAGGAAACCAGCTATCAGCAGCCGTGAGCGCAGGTTTACCTTCTTGGTGGTCTACTCACACGGCAAGACACATAGGATGAGCCTGAGTCTGACTACGCTCATGTCTGTGCTCACTTTGGCTTGCATTTCTCTGGTTGCGCTTGGAGCATTTGTGAACTCATATATTCAAACCTCCAGGGAAAATGAAGAACTCAACTATCTCTATGACGTAGCCGGCATCCAGGAGATGCAAATCCAGCATCTTCAAGAACGTATCAGGGACATGGCAGAAAGGCTGCGCCAGGCCGAACTGGTTGAGAGTGAGACCAGGACCATGCTTCTTGAAGAGGGCCTGATTCAAGAAGGCGCTTCAGAGATGGCAGTTACGGTTGCAGCCAGGCAGGTCATGGCAGAGACTACGTCCCGATCCGGCAGGAGCATCAACAGAATCCCACCCCGCGATATTGCTTTGGTCCTAGAGTCTTTGGGACAAGCAGCTTTTGACTTGGACGGTGAGATTGCCTCACTGGAGCAACGCCTGGCAGACCTCCGTGGAAAGGCTGAAAAGGCTGTGGCATTTTCCAGGGCGCGGCCTAGCATATGGCCTGTATACGGCAATATTACCTCTATCTACGGATGGAGGAGGCATCCAATCACAGGCAGGCAGCAATTCCATGAGGGGCTCGATATTGGTGCCTCGTACCGTACACCTATACGGGCTACCGCCGACGGAACAGTAAAGTTTGCTGGGTATCAAGCGGGCTATGGCTGGTCTGTGAGGATAAGCCATGGATACGGGTTTGAAACCGTGTATTGCCATTGCAGTTCCGTGAGCGTTACCGCAGGACAAAAAGTCGAGCGCGGGGATGTTATAGCCTACGTCGGTTCCTCAGGCACATCCACAGGGCCCCACCTGCACTACGAAGTTTTGAAAGACGGAAAAAAACAAAATCCTATGGACTATCTTCCTAAGTGAACCTGGGAGGCATACATCCATGTTTAGGTCTAAAGAACCTGTTAGCCGGGGCGGCGCCTTTGAGAGCCTGCTCGGCAAAGGCATTGAGATCCAAGGCACCCTGGCATCAAAAGGCAGTCTGAGAGTAGACGGGAAGCTTCAGGGTAAACTCTACTCTGATTGCGATATTATGATTGGACATGGCGCGGTTGTAAAAGCTGATATAGACGCGGCTAACGTGACTATCGCCGGAGACGTTGTCGGCAACGTAAAGTGTACCGGCCGGCTGGAACTCTTGTCTTCAGGCAAGCTGAGGGGTGACATTACTGTCGGCAGCCTGGTCATATCAGAAGGCGCTGTGTTTTCAGGGGTGGCAGAGATGACCAAGCCTATGGAAATCAAGGGAAAGGTGGCCCCTGACAAGCAGAGGGAGAATTGATGTTCAAAGACAGGCAACATGCCGGACAGGAACTTGCCAGACTCTTGAAACCCCTAGAACTCAAAAGGCCACTTGTACTCGCCATCCCAAGAGGAGGTGTGGTGGTCGGGCAGCAGGTGGCCTTTGAATTGAAGGCAGATTTGGATATCGTGATTGCCAAGAAGATAGGAGCCCCCTTCAACCAGGAATTTGCAGTAGCAGCAGTAGATCAGGACGGCCACGTAACCCTCCCACCCGGAGGCAGCATGTACGCCTCCCATGACTACATACAGAGCCGCGCAGTAGAGGTAAGTGAGAAAATAGCTGAGCAGCTCGCTGATTTCCGCCAAGGCCGTAAAGCCATGAAGATCAAGGGCAGGGACGTTGTGGTGGTAGATGACGGCTTGGCCACAGGTCTTACGGCCCTTGCCGCCGTCAAGTATGTACGCCGCCTTAACCCTGAAACCTTGGTGCTTGCAGTGCCGGTTTCCCCGCAAGAAACCCTGCATACCCTTGGTGAGTATGTTGACCAAGTGGTATGTCCACTTACCCCTTTCCCCTTCTACGCAGTAGGGCAATGGTATGCCGTATTTGATCAGGTTACAGACGAGACTGTGCGCCACATCCTTGCCACAGCCCGATCCCGCTAAAGTCCCTCCAGGTATTATTTGACGCCTTCCTGTGCATATTTTCCTAACAGGGGTACATATGTCACAGGTGTGCTTTTCCATTCCAATATCAAAGCCAGACCCGGGCAGGCGGGTAGCTGTGGCGCTGCAGTCGGTTTTGTCCAGCTTGAAACCAGGTCCGACCTCAGCGCCTACAGTGCTTTGCGTGGGCAGCGACAGGGCAACAGGGGACAGCTTAGGCCCACTGGTTGGAAGCATGCTCAGTTGGAACGGCTTTTCAGGCATGGTGTTTGGCACCTTGGAGCAACCTGTGCACGCAGCCAACTTGGAACAAACCCTCATGCTCCTGGACGGCCGCTGCACCACAATCCTGGGCGTCGACGCATGCCTGGGGACCAAGAAAGAAGTGGGCACGATTATAGTCAGCAAGGGCCCCCTCAGGCCTGGACTTGGCGTAAATAAGGAACTGCCCCCAGTGGGTCACCTGCATATTGCAGGAGTGGTCAACATAGGCGGGTTTATGGAGCACCTGGTGTTGCAGAGCACCAGGCTGAACCTGGTAGTCAAGATGGCCCAGGCAATAGCATGGGGCATTATCCTTGCTGCAAAGTGTCTAGAGGATCCATGCCCTGGCACAAATCCTGGGCCACTGCATCCAGAAAACGGCGCTATTCGACCGGCCCTAACGACCGCCGGACTTCCGCTACAACTTCTTCCGGTGTCCGGCCGGCAGCGGTGATAACAGGCGAACGCCTTGAGTCATGTATTCCGAGGAAATCGCGATCCATCCCTGAAACTACTACTGCCTGGGCTCCGGACCGGTGCACTTCGTCTGGTTCCTTGACTTCCACCACAAGAAATCCTGCGGTTTTGAGCGCTTGTTGGAAAGGCCTGAGGCCTTCTTCCACTGCAATCTTGGTCAACCGCAACACCTCCTTATCACATACTCTTCACATGGGCCCTGAGCCCTATACACACATTAGACCCGGGAGTACCTGAAAGCTTGGAAGGAACCACGGTAGGTCTCCTAGAATCTTTTGGCAACAGGAATGGGGAGTGAGTTCAGTGGGCTTAAGCCTGGAAACGAGGGTTGCGCGGATGGTCAAACGCGGCCAGTATGCCCAAGCGGCAACGATGCTTACCGCCAGCATAGGCTCTGCCGGCAAGGGGTCTGTTGCCAGGCAAAATCTGCTGGCCGTGTGTAAGGCCAGAATGGGCCGGCTAAGTGACGCGAAGCTAATCTTGCTGCAGCTGGAGCTTGAGCGTCCCGGGAACCCCAGGGTGCTTAACAACCTGGGAAACGTGGCACTCCTTGAAGATGATGCCCGGACTGCAGTCAAATTGTACAAAGAAGCAGCGAGGCTAAGCCCCTGGGCGCCAGAACCAAAGTTCAACATGTTCTTGGCTTACCGCCGGCTAGGGGAAATCGAGAACTCCCTCTATTCATATCACGAGTTTGTTCTGACTAAGCGAATAAGTCTCCTGGGCAAGGCGCTGGCATTCGCAGCCCTGATGGCAGCTGTTACAGCGCTTCTCCGCGCCTTGCTTTAGCCGATGTAGGGGCTTGGGTATGAGTCTAAGTTTTCCCACTGTGAGAAAAGCAAAGCATGACGGGACGCTTCCAGAATGGGAGCCTGAGCGTCAACAGCGGAAACGCATTTCCCGGAAACATGTGATGTTTGCAGCCTGCGCCATGATCGTGGGAATAGCGCTGTCCCTGCTACACATGATCCAAACAGGCACAACACGCCCAAAGGTCATTGCGTCAGTACCAGGCGGCGAACTAAGGGCAAGCTGCGACTCAGGTTTTGTGATAGCCAGGGACGGCAGTTTGATCTTTCTGGATACAGACGGCATTACAGGCCCTCTACCCGGAGACTATGAGACGGTTATCAATTCAGGCGCTTGGCTAGTCGGACTGGAGCCTCCTTTTATGCACCTAATCCGCCCGGACCTTCCCGGCTCCCAGGTGCTCACCGTACGGTTGGCGCCAGGCGAGAGGCCTGTGCCAGTGTTACAAGGAGATGCGGTGATAACCTACCGGCCGCAACAGGATATCAAGTTTGGCGAGCCCTGGTACCTGCGGGCGGTTTCAGGTGAAGGTGCGGTAATGTGGGACAGGCAGCTTCCATACGCTCCTCTCTTCGGGACATCAGACGGGCGCCACCTGGTTATGGCAGCTGTGGATATTTCAGGCGGGGGAACACCCTGGGCGCTGTGTGTGTCAATCAATACAGGAGAACTCATGTGGCAGCAACCCCTTGGGCCCGGCGCATGGCGCTACCTGGCAATCAGTCCTGACGGAAATGTCAGGGCTGTGCTTGATTCGTGTGCGTACTGCCTCACGGCTGACGGCCAGGTGGCATGGGCATACCGTCCTGCAGGAATGATAGCGTCTGCCGCGGAACACTCAGGTATCCTTGCTGTATCGGTATCCAACGAGCCAAGCGGGGCAAGAACCGGGCTGTTTGGAAATGCCCAGGTGATGGCACTTAGCAAAGATGGGGAGGTACTGTGGGAAATGAAAACCACGGAAGCGCTCCCCAGGCTGTTTGTATCGGCAGGCCGCCTGATCGTGCTCGAAGCAGGGAAGGTGCTGTGTGTACAACCGGATACAGGAGATGTATTTTTTTGGGCCAAGGTGGATGGATATCCCATAACATGTGCAAAAGATGTTATCCTTGTATACAAAGACGACGGCTTTGCCCTTGTTGACCCTGGAATTTCTAGTCCGTAAGGTGATGCGGCGTGGTGTCCAATACCAGTCGGGGTGTGATAGTGACCCTGGTATCCGCTTTCGTCTTAGAAAAGGCGTTGGAACCTCTCAAGGGCCCGTTTTGGTTCGTTGGAGTATTCCTGGGAGTTTACATAATTGCGGTGTTCTGCTTTCGAAGCAATAACGTACAACTTACGGCGTACTTCGAGGATGCGCTTTTCAAGCTGGCGGTGTGCATCGGTCTTGGATTACTGGCTTGGTACGCAGACGGGCAGATTTCAATGTACACAGGGAAACACGGCAGCCCTGGGATCCCAGCAGTTATATTTGCATTGGTAGACAGGCTAACCACAGAAGCGCATTAGTCCTGCCGGAGGAGGGATGTTCTTGGACTTGAACTTGAACTACGCAGACCTTGCCATAGGAGTCATGCTTGCCCTTGGCTTCATCAGAGGTTTTCTGGCCGGTTTTTGGGCATCGGTACTGAACCTTGCAGGCACATTCGCAAGCTTCATAGGCGCCTACTTCCTCACAGCACCAGCTGTAAACTACCTGGAGAGAGCAAGCGGTTGGGTTACCCGTGTTACAGCATGGTGGGACGACATTTTCCTACTCATCCCAAACTATTCGAAAGCCTACGATCCCAATGCCGTAGCTGACTTTTTCGCGGGCATTGACTCAACTCCATGGCTCAGGCCGATTTCAGCCCTTATCAAAGATCGTTTCCTGGAAATCGAGGCCACTGCAGGGCCCGGCGCAAGCTGGGGGTCCATCCTGTCTTCCTTAATGGCGCAGATTCTAGTGTCAGGTGTGGTGTTTTTCATTCTCCTGACTGTGCTCAGGTTCGCCTGGTCCCTGTTTTCCAGGACCATTGCGTTTGCCACTGCATTGTCGCTCACCCAAAGGATACTTGGGGGGCTGCTTCAAACAGGCCTCTCCCTCGTATGGTTGTCCCTGGTTATAGGGGCACTCTATCCTCTGGTGGGGCTGGAGATTCTAGGGCCAGTAAGGGACGTAGTAGCGTCGTCGCACCTTGTTGAGATACTCTTAGGCATATATCAAGCGTTGATTCCAGCTGTGCTGTTAAAGATTAGTCCGTAATGGTGATGGGTAAGGAGGTCCGGTAGCATGCTCTTAAACCCTCCACTCAGGGCGGGGGATGTGGTACAGCTCAAAAAGCGCCATGCATGCGGCAATGACCTGTGGAAAGTGCTGTTTGCAGGCGCAGATGTGAGGCTCAAATGCGAGCTATGCGGCCGGGTAATCTTCATTGACAGGGGTAAGTTTGCATCGAGGTTCAAGAAACGGATTGAGATAGCAGAAGATGGAAACTAACCGCGGCGGCCCTTGAGCTTGGAGATACAGAAGGCTATAATATTCCTTGCGCCGGTGAGGCGCCGGTTGAGCGACGCGGAGCCAAGTCTCCGGTTACTCCCGCCCCGGAAGGGGCCGCAAAAGTCCATGGGAGGAGGTATAGAGTGATGCGTACTTATGAACTGCTGATCCTTGTGCGTCCCGATTACGACGATGAGAAGATTACTTCTGTCATTGCCAGGTACACGGACGTCATAACCAATTTGCAAGGTTCAGTCACCACCGCTGAAAAATGGGCCAAACGCAGGCTCGCTTACGAGATCGACCGTGTAAGGGAAGGAATCTACCTCATTATTGTCTTCAAGGGCACTGCACAGTTGGCAGACGAATTGGACCGCCTGCTGAAGATCGACCAAGAAGTTATGAGGCACATGATTTGCAGGATCGATCACATTGAAGAAGTGGAGCAGAAGTTCAGGCAGAAAAGGACGCGTGGCCAGGAACGCAGGCGTGAGCCGGATGCAAAAGGCCAGGCAGCCCCTGAATCTGCCGTCGTGAGCGACGATACCGGCAACGAAGGTTCAAACGGGAATTAGGTTGGGTCAAGAAAGTGTTTTGGAGGGGAGATAGTGCTCAACCGGATAGTGTTAATAGGAAGACTAACCAGGCAACCGGAACTCAGGATAACCCCCAGCGGGGTGTCTGTTACCACCATAACCCTGGCAGTCGACCGCAGGCCAACCCAAACCGGCCAGAAAGAGACAGATTTCATCGATGTGGTACTGTTTGGGAAACTAGCCGAGGTCACTTGCAGGTACATGGACAAGGGGCGGTTGGTAGCAGTTGAAGGAAGGCTCCAGAGCCGCAGCTATGAAACAAAAGACGGCCAGCGGCGCAGGGTCTGGGAAGTTGTTGCCGACCTAATCCAGTTCCTTGACAGACCCAGGAATCAGGAACAGGTGCCTTCTGATGTTGTCAGCGGGTCCGGGCCTGATGACGAGGACATACCGACATTCACAGAGTGATAAAGATCCCAAGCTTTTGTTGTTGAAGGGGGTTTATGGGTGCGAAGAGACGGGCGTAGATCGCGCAGGCGCGTTTGCAATTTCTGCGCAGACGGTATCGCATATATTGACTACAAAGATACAAATAGGATGCGCAGGTACATTACAGAGCGGGGCAAGATTTTGCCCAGGAGAATCACCGGTAACTGTGCCAGGCACCAGCGCATGCTTACAAAGGCGATTAAGAGAGCAAGGGTAATGGCACTCATGCCATACACTATCGAGTAAAGAGAAGCGTCAGGCCGGGTGATTCCACATTGCCTGGCCTGACGTTTGAACATCTTATTTGGGGGGCATCAGTTGACCCGGTACAATACGAGAGCTCTGGTGGAAAGCGCACTTCTGGCCGTTATCGGAATGGTGCTGGTGTTGCTCGGGCAGTACGTACCGTTCCTGGGCATCGCCGCCTTGTTTCTGTGGCCTTTGCCGTCAGCTCTTGTAGTCCTCCGCCACGGCATGCGCTGGGGAGTAATGGCGTCTATCATCACAGCGCTGTGCCTATCGTTGTTCATGAATTGGATAACCGCTTTGAGCCTTTGGGTTTTGTTCGGCCTTACAGGGCTCACCTTTGGTTATGCAGTGCTCAAGCAGTTTTCCCCTGCCAAGATCATAGTAGTCACAAGCGCCGCTTTTCTTATGGGAATTCTCAGCGAATTCTTGTTAGCTTATCTCTTGACAGGGTCACCCATGAGATACCTTGATGAAATGCTCAGGGCAATGCAAGCTTCAGCCGGGCTTACAGAGAAGGCCTTAGGCCCGAGCCCGTTTACAGATATGTTCAAAGATTTTGACCTATTGAAAGATCAAATACTTAAGGTGTTGCCGTTTACCTTGGTTTTTTCGGCGATGCTACAATCTTACATAAACTTTGAAGTATTAAGGCGGGTCTTGGACAGGTTTGGCCATCACCTTGACCCGCTCCCACCGTTTTCCAGGCGGATTTTCCCTGAATATATTGCCCATGGAGCTATCATCAGCTACACGGCAGCTGTATTAGGGATACGCTACAAGCTGCCTGTTGTTGAGCAGGTTGGCCAGAACATATTCGCCGGCGTGTCATTCTTGTTGTTGATCGAAACAGCTTCAGTGGTTTCATACTACATATCACGGCAGGGATTGCCGAAGGTCTTCTCGGTGCTTACAGTCTTCTACATTGTTGCCAATCCTGTTCTTAACGTGTTGGCGGTGTTTTTTGGTATGATAGATATACTTTTCGATTTCCGCCGTTTGAGATATGGTTACCTGAATGATATGTGACCGCAACGGTACTTGACCGCAAAATATTGCCTTGGAATTGCAGCCAAAGGCTGAGAAACAGGGCAGCCGCTTCGCGGCGGCGCTGTGGGGAAGGAGGAACAAAGATGGACGTCGTTCTCAAACAAGACGTGGCCGGCCTGGGGGAAGCCGGGGATTTGGTGAGGGTTAAAGACGGCTATGCCCGCAACTACCTCATCCCAAGGGGACTAGCGGTACCCGCCACTGATGGCGCGCTAAAGCAGAGGCGGACCTTGAAAGATGCCCAACTAAAGAAGGAAGAAAGGCTTAAGGCTGAAGCCGAAAGGAACGCTGAAAAACTTAGGGGAAAAACACTGGTATTTCATGCGAAAACAGGGAACGGCAGGATTTTCGGCTCTATAACTTCACAGGATATCGCCAAAAAGATAGGGTCTGCCTTCAAAATTCAAGTAGACAAAAGAAAAGTGTTGCTCTCTGAAAACCTAAAAGAACTGGGTGCCCACATGGTACAGATCCAACTCCATCCTGAAGTGAGGGTTGAAGTTACCGTTGAGATACGACCGGAAGGAGGCAAATAGGGTGGCCCGGAAAGCTGAGAGTCTCATGGGAGTAAACAGTGAAGATTCGCTGAAAAAGCGCGTCGGCGCTATGTTCAATTTTCTTGCGTCTGTGTACGGGCCTGAAGGGCTTGTGCTCAAAGCCGGCAAGCTCGGGGCTCTCAAGGGGATGAAATCCCAGGACCTCCTCCAACAAGTGGTTGCGCTCCAAAAGGTTGTTTACGAGGATCCTACAATCGGGGCTTATCCTTCGCTAGACGAGATTCCGGGCATTCTTGATGAATGCCAGGAAGAGATTGCGGAACACATTGCACGCCATTCAATTGAGCAGGAAATCGAAGATCTGGTCACCAGGAAAATGCAGGAGAAGCATGAAGAATACCTGAGAGAGATTAAGAAGGAGATTCTCCTGGACAACAGCAGCCCTGAAACAGAGCAGACACAAGAGAAACTCAAGAACCTCTTGAAACTGGAACAACGTTCCCTTTCCAAGTCAGCCTTGACGATTCTAAGGCCAAGGTCGCTTAAGCAGATAATAGGGCAGGACAGGGCAATAGAAGCGCTGCTTGCAAAGATAGCCAGCCCGTATCCCCAGCACGTTATCTTGTACGGGCCGCCAGGGGTGGGCAAGACTTCTGCCGCAAGGCTTGTGCTTCAAGAGGCTAAGAGAATGCCGTTTTCGCCCTTTGCCAAGAATGCTCCTTTCATAGAGACTGATGGTGCTACCTTGCGCTGGGATCCGAGGGAAATAACAAACCCGCTTCTAGGGTCTGTGCACGATCCAATTTACCAAGGCGCCAAGCAGGACTTTGCCGACGGAGGCGTGCCTGAACCCAAGCTGGGGCTAGTCACTGCGGCAACCGGCGGGATCCTTTTCATAGACGAGATAGGCGAAATGGACCCAATCCTTCAAAACAAGTTGCTCAAAGTGCTTGAGGACAAGAGGGTGTTTTTCGACTCGTCGTACTACGATCCTGATGACCCAAGGGTGCCTGAGTACGTGAGGCGTTTGTTCAGCCACGGGGCACCGGCAGACTTTGTGCTGGTTGCCGCAACTACCAGGGATCCTGAGGAAATCAGCCCTGCCCTCAGGTCAAGGTGTGCCGAAGTGTTTTTTGACGCGCTTACTCCCGATCATATAGTAGACATAGTGAAAGGTGCTGCAAGAAGGCTCAGGGCCAAAACTAGCCGTGAAGCTTCTCAGCTCATTGCAGACCATACCATTGAAGCCAGGAGGGCTGTGGGGCTGCTGGCTGATGCTTATGCAGTGGCGCTTCACAAGGCAGGCGGATTCCCTGAGCGGGGCTTCCTTTCCATTTCAGCCACAGATGTAGAGTCTGTGATCGAGTCAGGCAGGGTTCAGCCAAGCATAACCGCAAAGGCAAGCGGCACCCTTGAGACAGGCAAGGTTTTCGGCCTTGGGGTGCTCGGCTATCTTGGCTCAGTTATCGAGATTGAGACTGTGACCTTCCCTGCCAGGCAACAGGGCAAAGGTACGATGAGAATGAATGAGACGGCAGGCTCCATGGTTAAAGATTCACTGTTTAATGCCGCATCTGCGTTGCGGAAGTGTTTTGACATAGACCTCTACAATTGGGATATTCACGTAAATATAATCGGGGGTGCAAGGATAGACGGACCTTCAGCAGGATTAGCCATAACCCTGGCGGTATTTTCAGCAATAACGGGCTTGCCCATCCGCCAGGATGTGGCAGTTACCGGCGAGGTGTCCCTTACGGGACAGATAAAGCCTATTGGCGGGGTGTACGAAAAGATTTACGGCGCAAAGCAAGCAGGGATGAAATCGATTGTTGTACCTTACGATAACTCCCGGGGGATAAAGCAGGTCCGGGGGATAGAGGTCGTGTATGCAAGAGACCTCAAAGATGCCCTTGACCACATATGCCCAGGCTGGAGAGAGTCGTATTCTTGCGCCTAAATACGGGGAGGAATTAGCTTGTCTCAGGCGCCACAAAGGGTACCGCCTCAGAACATAGAGGCGGAAGAAGCTGTCATAGGTTCCATGCTGATAGAGCAAAGCGCTGTAATCCTGGCCCTTGAGATGCTCACGCCCGACGATTTCTACAAAGAAGACCACAGGATCATTTTCAGGGCTATGGCTGAAATCGCCAACAGGCTGGACCCTGTTGATCTGGTCACTGTATCAGATACTTTAAGGGCTCAAGGTGATTTGGACAGAATTGGCGGGGCTGCAGAGCTGGCAAGGCTGGCCAATTTCGTGCCTACGGCAGCCAACGTTGAGCATTATGCGAGAATCGTTGCAGAAAAAGCGACCTTAAGGCGGCTGATTGGGGCTGCCACCCAGATTGCAGCCACGGCATACAACTCCCAGCATGATGTTGATGAGATCCTTGACATGGCCGAGGAGAGCATCTTCAAAGTTTCCCGGGGGCGGGGCCAGCAAGGATACGTACAACTCAAAGACGTGTTGGTTGAAACAATGGAGAAGCTGGAGTACCTTGCTTCCAACAGGGGCGATGTGATCGGTCTCGCAAGCGGCCTTAGCGACCTTGATTCGCTCACTCTAGGTTTCCAGCCGTCTGACCTGATAATCCTTGCAGCCCGCCCTTCAGTAGGGAAGACCTCCCTGGGGCTCAATATTGCAAGGAATGCAGCGATAAAGGGCGGGTGTACCGTGGTGGTTTTCAGCCTGGAGATGTCTAGGGAGCAGGTAGCTCAGAGGCTTTTGTGCTCAGAGTCGGCCATCAACAGCCAGAAGCTCCGCAGCGGCTTCATAAGCAGCGACGATGAGTGGCGCAGGCTGTCGATTGCCCTGGGCAGGCTCGGTGAAGCCAAGATTTTTATCGATGATACCCCTGGGATTTCAGTCATGGAGCTAAGGGCTAAGGCCCGGCGCGTCAAAGCTGAACACGGGCTTGGCTTGATCGTTATCGACTACCTGCAACTCATGAGAGGCAGGAAGCTTGAAAACAGGCAGCAAGAGATCTCAGAGATATCCAGATCGCTGAAAGGTCTTGCGCGGGAACTTGATGTACCTGTTATCGCCATGTCCCAGCTGTCAAGGGCTGTGGAACAGCGGCAGGACAGGAGGCCCATGTTGTCTGACCTCAGGGAATCAGGGGCTATCGAGCAGGATGCAGACGTAGTGATGTTTTTGTACACAGATCCGGAACTTGAACAGAACAACGCCATCGAACTCATCATCGCCAAACAGCGCAACGGCCCTACAGCGTCGATCAAGCTGTTCTTCTCGCGCGAGGTTTGCCGGTTCGGCGATCTTGACGTGATACACACTCCCGGGGCAACAGGAGCATAATAGACTCAGGTTGCCGGCACCTGACTCACGGGTATGCCATATGTATAAGGTGTTCCAAATGTATAGGAGGTTGGCCTTTGACCGTATGGGATGTGATCATCATAGGTGCAGGGCCTGCAGGGATTTTTGCGGCTTTGGAGCTGTCCAGGAAAGCCCCTGGGCTGTCAGTGTTAATCCTGGACAAAGGGCATGACCTGGAAAAGCGTAAATGCCCTGGGCGCGGCATAATCGGCGGTTGCCTCAACTGCGACCTGTGTTCAATCACCTCAGGATGGGGCGGAGCAGGGGCTTTCAGTGACGGTAAACTCACACTGACCAACCGGTTCGGCGGATTTTTGCACCAATACCTCTCACAGGGCCAGCTCATGGACCTCATACAGTACATGGATGGCATCTGGCTGGAATTCGGGGCCACAGACAGGATATTCGGCACTGAGAAACCTGCGATACAAGAACTCGTACGCAGGGCAGCTACTGCCGGCCTGGAACTGATACCTGCGCCTATCAGGCATTTGGGCAGCGATAACAGCCCGAGGATTCTCAAGAACATGTACGCGTACCTCAAGCCGCGGGTTGAGATCAGGATGCTGTCTGAAGTGAAAGAGATCATTGTTCGCGACAACAAGGTGCAAGGGGTGCTTATGGCAGACGGCAGCGAGGAAAGTTGCCGCTACCTGATAGCAGCTCCCGGGCGCGAGGGCTCATCGTGGTTTTCCCAGGAAGCCATGCGGCTGGGGCTTACCCAGGAGATAAACCCGGTGGATATCGGCGTAAGGGTTGAGATACCTGCTGTGGTAGCTGATGACATAACCGAAAAAGTGTGGGAACCTAAGATCCATTACTACTCCCGGGCATTTGATGACCTGATCAGGACGTTTTGCGTCTGCCCAAGGGGCGAGGTAGTGGTTGAGAACACAGGAGGGGTCACCACTGTCAACGGGCACTCGTGGAGTGGTTACACTACAGAAAACACCAACTTCGCGCTCTTGGTTTCCAAGACGTTTACCCAGCCTTTCAGAAAACCCATAAGTTACGGCAAGTATATCGCCAGCCTTGCCAATATGCTCGGTGGAGGGGCTATCGTCCAGAGGCTTGGAGACCTGTGGGAAGGGCGGAGGTCAACTGAGAAGCGCCTGGCCAAGAGTATGGTTGAACCAACCCTCAAAGACGCAACTCCCGGCGACCTCACCCTGGTACTGCCGTACAGGTACATCCAGAATATCCTTGAGATGCTTGAGGCGCTCAACAACCTTATGCCGGGCATATGGGCGAAACACACCTTGCTCTACGGGGTAGAAGTGAAATTCTACTCTGCCAGGGTAAAAGTGTCAGAGGATATGAGTACGGAAATAGAAGGTTTATACGCTATAGGCGACGGTGCAGGGATAACCAGGAGCTTGGCCCAGGCATCTGTTTCAGGCGTGATCGCAGCAGATTCGATACTGGCCAAGGAATAGCATCTCTTGCGTTAACCTTGCGTTATCATACAGTTACAGTGGCGCGACCTCGTTGATTTTGGGTGTCAGATGTGATAATATTTGCATCCGGAAGCCGGATATGAGGTGCCCGGCTTTTTGTATCCGGTGGAGGGGTGGCAGAGCGGTTGAATGCGGCGGTCTTGAAAACCGTTGAGGGTTCACGCCCTCCGTGGGTTCGAATCCCACCCCCTCCGCCACTAGCATGAAACATCAAGACATGTTAATATATCTGTGCGGCAAATGCCGTAAGTGCAATGCGGTAAATTGCGGAGAGGTCGCCTAGAGGCCGAGGGCGACGGTTTGCTAAACCGTTAAGGGGGCACACCCCTTCGAGGGTTCGAATCCCTCCCTCTCCGCCATCGGATTAGGATGCGCCTGTAGCTCAATTGGATAGAGCGACAGACTACGGATCTGTAGGTTGTGGGTTCAAATCCCGCCGGGCGCACCATCATATGACACCATAAGACTGCATTGCAGAGAAACGTGCGCCCGTAGCTCAGGCGGATAGAGCGGGGGATTCCTAATCCCCGTCTGCCGGAGGTTCGAGTCCTCCCGGGCGCACCAATTCTTACTAGCCAATGTGAGGCCGGTAGTTTGAACGATGTAAAGGGCGGTCAACCCTGCCAACCAGCTAAGATTGAAGATGCCGGCGTCCACGAATACGGCATGGAGCTGGCACTGGAGCAAGCGCGAAAAGCGCATTCCATGGGCGAGGTGCCTGTAGGGGCAGTCATCATCAAAGACGGTGTTGTCATAGGCCAGGGGCACAACCTCAAGGAGACTCTGAAAGACCCTACAGCTCACGCAGAAATTCTCGCTATACGTGAAGCGGCAAGGCACCAAGCAGGGTGGAGGATCCTGGACGCAACCATGTACGTGACCTTGGAGCCTTGTCCCATGTGTGCAGGCGCCATAGTGATGGCCAGGATTCCCCGGCTTGTCATAGGCACCATGGATCCGCGCACAGGGGCATGTGGTTCGTTGTGGAACATAGTATGTGACAAACGGCTCAACCACAGGGTTGAACTTATAACCGGAATAAAAGAGGATGAATGCCGGAAACTGTTAGAGGAGTTCTTTGAACAGCTCCGGCAGGGAGATACTTGAAAACCTCATATACTCTAAAGTAATCTTAGTAGGGCAGCTTTTTCGATTCCCAGGGAGGGGTGTCGGAGCGGTTGAACGAGCCCGCCTCGAAAGCGGGTAGGCGTGCAAGCGCCTCGTGGGTTCGAATCCCACCCCCTCCGCCATAAGTGCTGCCACAGGTGTGTACGGAGGGATGTCCGAGCGGCTGAAGGAGCACGCCTGGAGAGCGTGTAGACGTGTTACGCGTCTCGTGGGTTCAAATCCCACTCCCTCCGCCAAAAAATTCTGACCTTGCTAGAAAGTTTGGCCGTGCTAGACGGGGAGTTAGCGGTGCCCTGTAACCCGCAATCCGCTATAGCGGGGTTGAAGCCTATCCGAGGGTGTTCCTTTTTGAGGCCGGCCGGCGCGGGCAGCGTTGAAGGCCGGGGCCTGCGCAATGAGAACCCGTGAACCCCGTCAGGTCCGGGAGGAAGCAGCGGTAAGCGGTCACTCTCATGTGCCGCAGGGGTTCCTGGCTGGAGCCAGCCATGTCCGGTATCGCTTGGGGAGGGCATTCGGAGATAGGTGCACGGTCAATTCAGTATTGCCTACAGGGATCTCAATTTCGGGGGAATGAGTCTTGTCCTACACGGCCCTGTACCGCACCTGGCGTCCCAACAAATGGGAAGATGTGGTTAACCAAAAGCCGGTAATCAAAATCCTGCAAAACGCACTTACAGAAAACAAAGTGTCCCACGCTTACCTGTTTTCAGGGCCGAGAGGAACGGGCAAGACCACAGTAGCCAGACTACTTGCAAAATCAGTCAACTGCAGCAACCTCCAAGGTTCCGAGCCTTGTAACGGCTGTGAGGCATGTGAAGCGATTTCCGCCGGCAGTTCGGTAGACGTAATGGAAATAGACGCCGCATCAAACAGGGGCATTGATGAGATGCGGAGCCTCAGGGAGAGCGTAAGGTACTTGCCTGTAATGGGCAGGTTCAAGGTGTATATAATCGACGAAGTCCACATGCTTACCCAGGAAGCCTTCAACGCTTTGCTCAAAACCCTGGAAGAACCCCCGTCCCATGTGATTTTCATCCTCGCTACCACTGCGGCACACAAGATCCCGGTAACCATCACATCCAGGTGCCAGAGGCTGGAGTTCAGGCGGCTTTCTATTAGGGACATAGAAGGCAGGTTGGAGCAAATCCTGGCATTTCAAGACGCCCAGTGGGAGGAAGGTGCCCTCACGCTCATAGCCAGGGCTGCTGAGGGTTCCATGCGCGACGCCTTATCTGTGCTGGATCTGTGCCTGGCTTACGGTGACGGCAAGGTGCTTGAAGCAGATGTCCGGGAGATCCTGGGTGCAGCCGCGTCTGAAATAATGGATGAACTCTTCAGTGCTATTGCTGCAAGAAACGTCAAGACCATCCTCAGCATCACCAAAGATTGTTCAGAGCGGGGCAAAGACATGGGCGAGCTGTGCCAGGAGATAGGCGCATATGCCCGTGACCTGCTTCTCGTGGCATCAGGCGCTAATACAGCCGACCTGGGGAGGACCCGGCAGGAAGTCGCGAACATGTCTGTTCTTGCCCAAACCCTGTCTGAAGACATGTTGATAAGGGTTCTGAAAGCCATGTCTGGTGCAGTTTCCGAAATGAGAAACAGCGATAATCCCAGGCTTGTAGTGGATATGAATTTGTTGGGATTGCTGCTTGAGGACGAGGCTGCCGGGACGGGTGAGATGGCGACAGGCACGATAGTAAGCAAGATGTCTGCCAAAGCTGAACGCCAAGTTCAGGACACAAGCCAGGACACAAAGCCGCCCCGTGAGCCTTTCGTATCTGGCGATACCGCTGATACGAGTGCTTTAAGTATAGGCCCGGAAACGCGTGAATCCCTGTCCGGAACTGCAGGGCAGTCTGAGAATGTTAAACACATATGGGACTCATTGCTTGAGCAACTGCAGAAAGACAGGAAAATCCAGGCGAGAGCTTACCTGTTGCCTGCCCGCCCCTTGAGGGTGGATGATGACAGACTACTCGTCCTGGGCTATCCCCAAGGGTATGCTACCCACATGGAACAAATCCTTTCTCAGCCACATAAGCAGGTAGTGCAGGAATATCTTGAGAAATTGACCAAACGCAAGATGAATATCAGGGTCGAGGTGCTAGATAACGAGAACGGTAACGGCGGCAACGGCGGAACAGGTGAGGAATTGCATCCCCTGGTCAAAGCTGCAATAACTATACTGGATGGCAAGGTTACTTAGGAAGGAGAGCTTCTTATGCCAAGATTCCCAGGGCCCGGCGGGTTCGACATGCAAAGGTTAATGAGAGAGGCACAAAAGCTTCAAGCGGAGATGAAGAGGATAGAAGAAGAGCTGGCTAACAAAGAGATTGAAGGCACTTCAGGCGGTGGAATGGTTAAAGCCACTGTAACATGCGGGCTTGAGGTGAGGGCCATTGAGATAGATCCTGAAGTGGTGGATCCTGACGACATAGAGATGCTGCAAGATCTGGTAGTCGCTGCAGTGAATGCAGCCATCACCGAAGCAAGGAAGGTCAGCGAGGAAGAGATGTCCAAGGTGACCGGCGGCATGAATATGCCTTTCAAATGGTGATCCCATGCAAGCTTATCCCAAAGCGATTTCCGGGTTAATAGACGAGCTGCGAAAGCTGCCCGGAATCGGGCCTAAGACAGCGCAGCGCCTGGCATTTCATCTGGTTGTTTCCGGGAAATCATCTATCAACCAGCTCATTGACAGTCTGGCTGAAGTGAGGGACACAATCGGGTATTGTTCTGTATGCGGCAACCTCACCGATGTTGACCCATGCGGGGTTTGCCAGGACCCTCAGAGAGACGCTTCCACCATATGCGTTGTAGGTTACCCCAAAGACGTGCTGGCCATAGAAAGGGTTGGCGGATACCAGGGCATGTTTCACGTGCTCCATGGGTATATAGAGCCTCTCAAGGGGGTTGGCCCTGACGACATCAGGGTGAAAGAACTCATCGCCAGGGTGAAACACAATAACCATCAAGTTAAGGAAGTCATTCTGGCTACAAACCCTGACATTGATGGGGAAACCACTGCCCTCTACCTGGCCAGGGCGCTTAAGCCCCTGGGCGTCAAGGTAACCAGGCTTGCAAGGGGACTTCCCTTCGGTGCTGACCTGGATTATGCCGATGAAGTCACCTTGGCCAGGGCACTTGAGGGGCGTAGTGAGATATAACCGTTAACATACCTAAGATGCCCAGGCTCCAAGAGCAGATTGCAAATGGCTTGGCTATGGACAACCTCGGACAAATTTGGCGTGTCGACTGGAGAACTACATAATGGGAGATTGTTAGTATGCCTCTTTTCAAGATATGAAATGGTAAGGCAAAGAAGCTAAGTCTCAAGGGCTTGAAAAAGGAAAAGGACCTTCAGAGATTTGTCGAAGCAAACTGTGATGAGCTATTAGGAGTGCGCTTTATTGTCTCGACAAACTCTGTGAGTCTATAGATACCGGCAATACAAGCAGTGCTTTACGCAACCCGTGTCTGAATGGATCCCTCTGGCCACACTTCTCTTGGTGTTCACCATGTCAGTAAGGGGAGAGTCTATATGAACAACAAATATACAGACATAAACTCCAAGGTCATTGATAAATGGGTAGAAGAAGGCTGGGAGTGGGGACAGCCTATCAGTCATGAGGTTTTCGAAAAAGCAAAGAACGGCGATTGGTATGTGCTGTTAACACCTACAAAACCCGTCCCAAGGCATTGGTTTTGCGAAATGAAAGGCGCTGAAATATTAGGCCTGGCGTCCGGCGGCGGCCAGCAAATGCCCATATTTTCCGCGTTAGGTGCAAACTGCACTGTAATGGACTATTCAGAAATGCAGCTACTCAGGGAAAAAGAAGTCGCAAAAAGGGAAAACTATGAAATTCTACTGGTGAAGGCAGACATGACAGAACCTTTCCCTTTTGAAGATGAATCCTTCGATCTCATTTTTCACCCCGTCTCCAATTGCTACGTTGAAGATGTTTTCCCCGTTTGGAAGGAATGCTACAGGGTGCTCAGAAAAGGTGGCATTCTCTTGGCCGGTCTGGATAATGGCATTAATTACGCATTTGATGATGAAGGCAAGACGCTTATCTGTAAACTGCCATATAACCCGTTGAAAGACAGACAACTGTACGAAGAGGCCACAAAGAATGATTGGGGGATTCAGTTTTCCCACACCATCGAAGAACAAATCGGAGGACAGCTGAGGGCAGGCTTTGTCCTTACAGATATATACCAAGACACAAACGGCCAAGGCGGGCTTCATGAATTCAACATCCCCAGTTTCTATGCGACAAGGGCAGTCAAGCCGTAGGATTTCATGAGGCGGGAAGTGAAAATGGAAGACTATGATGTGGTGAAAAATAATTTTGATGAAATAGCGGAACTCAATGACCCCAAATGGAACCATAAACTCAAGAGAGGCTTGACGGTGTAGCAGATCATACTGAAGGGCTAAAAGTGATCGATGATTACACAGTTGAGATAACTCTTGAGACCAGTTTTGCCCCATTCCCGGCTGGCTTGGCTGTTCCCGGCTGTTCAATCTATAACCGCGAAGCAACAGAAGCCAAAGGAACTGACTCCGGTCTGGAACCTGCCGGAACCGGCCCATTTAAGCTGGTCAAATGGGATTACAACAACGAAATAGTCTTGGAGGCTCATGACGACTACTGGAACGGCAGAGCCAAGCTGGACGGGATAACAATCAAGATTGTCCCGGACGCAGAGACCCAGAGAATGATGTTTGAAAATGGCGAACTCGATGTTTTTGACCTGGATAGCGCAAGGTCACAGATTCCTTACTTCAGAGACAACCCCAACTACAAAATCGAGGACGGCCTTAGGGTAGGAACTTATTATCTGTGTCTGAACCAGGACATGGAACCTTTCAACAACATAAACGAAAGAAGAGCCATTCAATACGCGATTGACAGGGAACTGCTTCTCGAGACCCTGTACTACGGAACCGGTGTCCCGGCAAAAGGCATACTAGGCATGGGTCTCGCTGGATACAACCCTGATCTGCCCGGGTTCGAATTTGATCCTGACAAAGCAAAGGCCCTTCTTGAAGAGGCTGGATACGCTCCTGGTGAATGTCAACTCGAGATCTGGCAGACAGTTGATAGTCCCCAGACTCTAGCTTTCAACGAAACGCTTCAAGCCATGTTGGCCGATGTGGGCATTTCCGTTACAATCAAGCAGGTAGACAGCGCCTCCTTCTATGCCATTAGGGGCGAGGGAGAAGTCCCGATGTACTTCTCGAGCTGGTCTGCCGACTTTAACGATCCCGACAACTTCTTGTACACGTTCTTTGGAGCCCAGAATCCCAAGTCAAGGTCTTTCAACTACTGGGATGAGGAAGTCAGAGGTATTTTGGAACAATGCCGTCAGATAAGCGATCCTGAAGAGCGTTACCGTCTGTATCAAGAAGCTGAATACAAGATCGTATATGAAGATGCCGCTTGGGTTCCGCTGTTCCACCTGAAACACCTATTCGTGGTTCAACCTTGGGTCAACAATTTCCAAGTATCATGGAACGGCTGGTCCAGCATGTCCTATTACAGCATCGATATTGATACGAATCTAAAGTAAGTTAGCAGCTTAGGGCTACCTCAGGCAATATATAGCGGTTTATCCGGTGTCCTGAGGTAGCCCCATGTATTCAGCGGGGGTGAGGAAGATGGGACGCTTTATTATTAACCGTTTGTTGTGGGCAATCCCAGTTTTCATTGGTGTTACGGCATTAACCTTTTTCTTGTTGAACGTCGTGCCTTCTTTGATTATGCCGGCATTGGTATTGGGATGGAGTTCAGCCGCCTCTATTAGCAGGCTTACTCGTTCAAGCCTTCTTGAAGCCATCCAGATGGATTATATAAGGACTGCAAGGGCCAAAGGCTTGAGAGAAAGACTTGTCTTGACCAAACATGCGCTCAAGAATGCTATGCTGCCTGTAGTTACGATTATGGCTCTGCAAATCGCAGGCTTGTTATCAGGAACGGTCATTACAGAGAGCGTTTTCGGGATTCCCGGAGTCGGCCGTATTTCCGCCGGCGCCATTCAAAACCGGGACATGCCTTTGCTCCAGGGCAGCGTCATTTTTGTGACAATATTAGTAATCCTGGGAAATCTGGTGGCAGACATTTCTTACGGACTGCTTGATCCAGGAATCCGGTATGAATGAAGGTGAAAGTACATGAGTGATGAAAGGGAACGCATTCAGATTACAGCAGAGGAATATGACGACGATGGAGTAATCGACCGCACCATGCTGCAAGAAGTATGGTTCCGGTTTAGGCGAAGTAAGCTTGGAATGGCAGGTGCAATCGGAGTACTGATAATGATCGCCGTGCCCTACTTGCACCTGTAATATCACCTCACGATCCTTATCATGTGGATCTGCACAAACAGTTTCTCCCTCCTTCACGGGAGTATTTGTTTGGTACCGATTTTTATGGCAGAGACGTGCTAAGCAGAGTTATTTACGGAAGCCGGATCTCACTATTAATCGGTCTAATACCCAGTTTTATATCAATGTTCATTGGCACTATAATGGGATTGCTGTCGGGTTATTACGGCAAGTGGGTTGACACTCTCATAATGCGCTTGGTAGACATTCTCCTTGCTTTTCCCTCTTTGCTTTTAGCCATGGTTATCATATATACTCTTGGCGCTTCACTAGCCAACCTGTTCATCGCTTTGGCAGTGGTCGGCTGGGCAAGAGCGGCAAGAGTAGTCAGGTCCCAAACGCTATCCCTGAAAGAACAAGACTTTGTTCAAGCCGCCAAAGCTATAGGAGTCAAGGACTGGACCATCCTGATAAGACATATATTGCCTAACTGTCTTGCTCCCTTAATCGTACTCCTTACTATGGGGATTCCTTCGGCAATTATGTGGAAGCAGGGTTGAGTTTTCTAGGCGTCGGAGCGCAGCCACCTACTCCCAGTTGGGGACTTATGGTTTCCGCTGCTAAAGAATACCTGTTTACAGCTCCCTGGAATGCCGTATTTCCAGGATTGGCGATTTTGTTCACTGTGCTTTCTTTTAACTTCCTAGGTGACGGGCTCCGCGATGCTTTGGATCCGTTTATGAAGCGTTAGAACTATGCTGAGAGGAAGAGGGTCACATGGAAGAACTTTTGCGAGTAGAAAACTTGAGCGCCAGCTTTGCCGCAGACTATGGAGAAGTCACAGCAGTTGACGGTGTAAGCTTTTCCATCTCACGAGGCGCCACTTTGGGCCTGGTCGGTGAATCAGGTTGCGGCAAATCTGTTACCGCCTTATCGATAATGGGCCTTTTAGCCAAGACCGCCATTATCGAGTCGGGGAAGATCATGTTTAGGGGCGAGAACCTTCTGGAAAAAAGTGTTGATGAGATGTGCGATATCAGGGGAAATCGTATCTCCATGATATTCCAAGAACCAATGACTTCCCTAAATCCTGTGCTTACTATAGGAAACCAGCTGATGGAAGCGATTACGACTCACCAAGACGTGTCTTCCGAATAAGCTCGCGAAGAAGCTCTAAAGATGCTGTTGCTGGTTGGCATAACAGACGTGGAGTCAAGAATGAATGCATATCCTCATCAGCTATCCGGAGGAATCCGGCAACGCGTCATGATTGCCATGGCTTTGGCACGCAAGCCCGAATTGGTAATAGCAGATGAGCCTAGTACTGCTTTGGACGTGACTATTCAGGCCCAAATATTGAGACTCATCCGCGACATTCAAAACAAGAGTAATATGGCTATGCTAATGATTACCCATGACTTAGGCGTAATAGCTGAAGTGGCAGACGAAGTATGTGTAATGTACGCCGGGCAAATCGTTGAACGTGCTGACGTGTTTACTCTCTTTGAGAAGCCCCTGCACCCATATACCATAGGATTGTTGAGAGCCAGGCCGTACATTGTAATAGGACAGGAGAAACCAAGACGGCTGGACGCTATTCCTGGAACCGTGCCAAGCATGATAAAGGTACCTCCGGGATGCCGGTTTGCACCCAGGTGTGAACATGCCAAAGACATCTGTCGTACTACTTCCCCGCCTTTGATGCACATGGGCCAAGGCCATTATGCCAAGTGTCATATGATGTCTGAAAATACTTCTGCGATAGGCGGTGTTAAACAACATATGTACGCACAAGGAACCTGAAGAAGTAGAAGTCGGTGCAGGCCATACCGTGATGTGCCATATGGCCGAAACAGCAATTGCTGTGTAACCTGATGGTCGCTGCATAACCTGGTAAGAAGAAGGCGGTTCCGGGCAACCGCCTTCTTATCTACAGTTCTTGCTCAGGTTCGACATGGGCTATCACTTGTGAATTGGCACAGAATCTTGCCCTGATAGCATCTTCAATATCGTGGACTAGTCTATGTGCGCTTTCAACATCCAGTCTTGGGTTGACTGTTATGTGTAAGTCAATGTTCAGATTATTCCTGCTGCCCCTGCTTCTGATGTTATGAACATTCTTGACATCTTCAAACCCCATTACAACCTCTCGTATTTCTTCTGAATCCACAGCCACACCGTCAACCAGCACATCGCTGGTCTCCTTGAAAATCTCATAACCTGCATGAAGGATAAAGCCGGCTACTACTAATGACACAATAGGGTCGATGATGGGGGGGAGCCCTAACCTAATGCCTGTCAGAGTTGCCAAGACCCCTGATGATACGTAAATGTCACTTCTCGTGTGCATTGAATCTGAAATAAGAATCGGACTGTCGAGTTCTTTCCCCTTCCTATATTCCACAACACAGACAACGATATTGATGACCAGTGTAGCAACTAGCAATATGAGGCTTTCGGTTGAGATTTCGGGAACGATTGGCTCTTTGAATCTCTCAATTGCCCCCAAGACAACCTTTCCGCCGGCAAACAGAAGCATGATTGAAATGAACAAGCCTGCCAACGTTTCAAACTTGTTGTGTCCGTAAGGATGTTCATCATCTTCAGGCTGGGAAGCAAAATGAGCACCGATTAACCCAACAATGTTAGAAAAACCGTCTGAAAGCGAATGAAAGCCGTCAGCAGTCATGCTCGCACTCTGAATAACTGAGCCCGCAATGATTTTTGTACCGGCTATCAGCAGATTGGCCAGTAAGATGACGAGGAGCACTTGTTGCACTTTCCTGTAATTGACCTTTCCCACACTAATGCCTCCCATCATCATTATAAGAAATCCGCGTGGAACAAGATACTACCCGGCTATCAGGCGCGTCTTAGCCCGGCCCTAGCCTTGAGAACGGCCTTTTCCTTGAGTTGGGCCCAATATGTATAAAATTACCACCCCAATCCCATACTGGAAATAGTATCAAATGTAATCGATGCTGCGTACACATATGAATGTGGGGGCGACCAGGCGGATGCAACTGTTTGACTTGTTCTCAAGAAAGCAAGAAGGCCAGGATAACGAAATGGCCCAATTGCTAAGAGCCCTTAGGCAAGCCCAAAAGGACTACGACGTGGCGGCGTCCTGTTTTAGGGAAGCCACAGAAGCGGACAGGGTTGACGAAGCTATCTTCCTGATGGAAGCAGCCAGGAAGAAATACTCCTATTACCTCAGAAAACTCCGGGAGTACACGGCGCAGAACGACCAAAGCATGTGCCAGTAACTTCGCCGACAGGCTGATTTCCCAGAATACAATCCTGCTCACATTCATAGGCATTTCTTGGAGGGATTTTCTTGGATCTCAGCTTAGCTTTAGGTTTTGCTGTGGCCTTGTTGACCGTATATGTCATACTCAGGCTGCTTGCCGGCCGCCTCAAACATCTTGGCAAGGTGGCGCTTAGATCCCTGGTTGCGTTTTTCGGGATATGGGCGGTGAACATAGCCGGGGGATTTTTCGGGTTTCACATAGGCCTCAACCTGGTTACTGCCCTTACCGTAGGCATCCTGGGAGTTCCGGGAGCGCTGCTGCTCCTTGCAGTCAAGTACTTCATCTGACCTGGCCCTTTGATTGGTTTGCAGCATAGGGACCCGGGAAGACTGAAACACGGAGCGGCACGCAATGAGGTCCTGGATCAGGCGGCTAAGGCAAGTAATAATTGGGATCTACCGCGCGGCCTCCGATTTCCACTTCAAAGTGGCAATGAGGGCCTGTGGCATTCCCTGATTCCCCGACGTAACCGATGATTTCGCCCCTGGTTACCTTCTGCCCTGAGGAAACCACATACCTGGACAGGTGCCCGTACTTGCTGCGGTATCCTTCCCCGTGGCTTATGATGATAATTCTCCCGTATCCTTCTGACCATCCTGTGAATTCAACCGTCCCGGCTGCAACAGACCTAACCGGTGTACCGGACCGGGCTGCTATGTCAATCCCGTTGTGAAACTGCCTCTTTCCTGTAATGGGATGTGTCCTCCAACCAAAGGCATCTGTGACTTTGCCTTCCACAGGCCATATAAATGAAAGGGCTCTCGACTCGGATTCATCTGCCCTGGTACGGCTAGCACGCAGCAAACCGAGAAGGTCATCGTATTCTTTTGCTTCGTTAACGGCAATGTTTTCGCTGAGATCTTGACCGGGGTCAGGCAGGAGGAACATCACTTCCGCGGCAGGCAGCTCCGGTGAAACAGCAGGTTTATCCAATCCGGCCACGGCGGCGGAGGATTGGATGGCCAGTTGGGAGTGGACCCCGGCGCTCATGCCTGCTACCAAACAAAAAAGCGCCAAGAGCGGCCGCCAAGACCTTCTCATCCTGAATATGTAGACAGTTTCGTGGCTCTGCCTCCGGTCCATAAATGGCAACACTCTCCTGTCCATATAATATTTACCTGTTTGGGGAAATTATAATAACAAGTTATCTATGGCATTAATTAGCGTCAAGGAGATTGCAGGATATCCAAACCAACAGAGGGAATCAAGAGGCAGAAAGGATTGATATCCCAACCCTATCATTTATAATCGATTATGTATTCTAGTCAGGCTCTTAAGATAGAACCAACGCTTTAGACCCATGTAAGGACCTGCAGCTTGTGTCTGTTTTGAACGAGTCTGCATAATATGCCTTACGTTAACCGGGCAGGAATTTTCTCCTCAGGAGAGAATATTGCCTTTTGCAGAACAAAAGTAATCCAGGAACGACAGGTGCGTAAGGCGCATGGCCACCGTAAGCAAGCAACTTTTTCGAGAAGGAGGGAAGGGCTGCACTTTAATAGGAGGAAGGGCCACGATATCAAGCGGAGTCAGAGTTTGGCGGGTTTGTGTTGAGTGCGGCAATACAAATGGATGAAACTTGTATGAACGTGGAGAAAACCGAATCAGGCCTGCCGCCTAAAAGGCGGCTGAGACCGGGAAGACCGAATGTGCCGGATGCGTCAGGGGCCGGTGACAAGAAGCTCAGGACGCGCAAGCTTAACAGAAATGCCATATACATAACCCTGGTGGCGGCGGCGGTAGTTCTCTTAGCAGTTGCAATGACTAACGCCAACCGCCCGTGTTTGTTCGCAGTCACGATTGACGGCGAACTTGTCGGATATACCGACGACGAAGCCCTTGTAGCCGAAATGGTGTGGAGGCTTTCAGAAGAGGAATCGTTCAGGGTTGGTGCAGAAGCCGTCCCTTCGTGTCAGATCGATTGCCAGAAAATCAAGTGGGAAAAAGGTTTGGAAGCTACCGATCCAGATGAACTCGGAGAGATTCTCAAGGAAAAGATCGGATTTGTCGCGCCAGGCTATGTAATATGTGTAAACGGGCAGGATGTAGTGGCCTTGTGTTCTGAAGACGCGGCACGTGGGGCGCTGGATGATCTCAGGAAGAATTACATTAACAGCATCGTAAAAGCGGGTCATGCAACCGTTGAAGAAGTGCTCATAAAGGAAAAGATCGACATAGTCGAGCAAGAAGTTGCCACATCCTTGTTCCGCAGCAAACAAGAAGCAGTCGATATCCTTACCAGGGGCACTGACAAGATGCTCAGCTACGTTGTCCAGCGAGGAGACAGCTTGTGGGCTATTGCCCAGGCCAACAACATGACCGTCGACGACCTGAGGAAAGCAAATCCGAATATCCAAGGCGACCTCATCAAGGAAGGTGAGAACCTCAACCTGATTGTGCCCGATCCTTATGTCACCTTGTACAGCCGCGAAGTGGTGACCTACACAGTCTCGATTCCCTATTCCACAGAAGTGACCCATGATGACTCTATGTGGCCGTGGCAGGAAACTGTGACACAAGCGGGCCAGAGCGGCCAAAAAGAAGTGGTAGAGGAGATCATGAGGGAAAACGGGCAAGAAGTTTCCAGACGCAAGATTTCCGAAAGGATCCTCTCTTATCCTGTAACCCGGAAGCTTGTGAGAGGCAGCAAGCAAGTGCCTGAAATGGGTTCAGGCGAACTGGCATGGCCTGTGCAGGGTACGATAACTTCCAAGTTCGGCCCAAGGTGGGGTTCATACCACAGGGGAGTCGACATTGGGGCTGCATCAGGCACGCCAATTATAGCGGCAGATTCAGGAATGGTTGTTTTCGCAGGATGGAACGGAGGTTACGGTAATCTCGTCAAGATAGCTCACGGGAGCAATATGCAGACATGGTATGCCCACTTGTCTAAGTTTGCAGTATCCACAGGTCAAGAGGTAAAGAAGGGCGACGTTATCGGATACGTGGGCAGCACTGGTGTGTCTACAGGCCCGCACCTGCATTTTGAAGTCCATGTTGATGGTGTTGCGAATGACCCGTTGGGTTTCTATAAATAAACAACCGGTTTATAGCGAATCACAGTATAGCAGATGATTGGGAGAATGAAACCATGGCAAAGCTTGTAATCCAAGGACGTAACAAACTCAAAGGCAGAGTCAAAATCGGAGGTTCCAAGAACTCCTCGGTAGCGATAATACCGGCGGTACTTCTTGGTGATGGCCCGTCTACCCTTGAAAACGTCCCTGCTATACGTGATGTTCAAGTGTTCGCCCAGATCCTTAAGGATCTGGGCGCGCTTGTTTCGTTGAACCAAAACACCATGACCATCTCTCCCAACGGTTTTGCATCCCATGTTGCCCCTTATGACCTGGTGCGGAAACTCAGGGCCTCGTATTACCTTATGGGTGTGCTCCTAGCCAAGTTCGGGAAAGCAGAGGTAGGGCTCCCAGGCGGGTGCGATATAGGCCCAAGGCCCATAGATCAACACCTAAAAGGCTTTAAGGCATTGGGTGCAGCCGTATCTCTCGAAGGCGGGGTTGTGCGCCTCCATGCAAACAAGCTGCAAGGCGCTCCCATATACCTGGACATCCCCAGCGTGGGAGCTACCATCAACATCATGCTGGCGGCTTGCATGGCTGAAGGCACTACCCTGATTGAGAACGCAGCCAAAGAACCCCATGTGGTAGACCTGGCCAACTGCCTAAACGCTATGGGTGCCAGGATACACGGGGCGGGCACGGACATCATCAGGATCAGGGGGGTTAAGTCCCTTAAGGGGACTTCCCATTCGGTTATCCCAGACGACATAGAAAGCGCAACTTACATGATGGCGGCAGTAGCTACAGCCGGCGACGTTGAAGTAGAGGGCGTAATAACCAAGCACCTTGAACCTGTGGTGGCGAAACTCAGGGAAGCAGGTGCTTCTATCGAGCAAAACGGCGATTACATCAGGGTTATCGGGCCTGAGCGCCCTGACCCGGTGAATGTGAAAACCCTGCCATACCCCGGTTTTCCCACAGACGCACAGCAACCCCTTACCGCGATGCTTACCAGGGCGCGTGGGGTCAGCGTCATCCATGAATCAGTCTACGAAAACAGGTTCGGGTACGTGAGCGAGCTCATTAAGATGGGCGCCAACATCAAAGTCCAGGGCAAGACCGCTGTGGTAGAAGGAACCTCCAGGCTCGTGGGCTCACCTGTAAGGGCAACTGACCTGAGGGCAGGCGCCAGCCTGATGGTGGCAGGGCTGTCTGCTGAAGGCACCACCGAAGTATATGGGCTTGAGATTATTGAGCGCGGCTATGAGTCAGTTGTTGAGAAACTCAAAGGCCTGGGCGCGGATGTCCGGCGGGTTGAAGACTGATACCGAGCCCAAACCCCTGTAAGCAGGCATTTGTTCCGATTGCCCACTGCAAATACCTTTACTTATTTACCCAATTACCCTTGAATGGGATGTATAATAGTCTTAAACGCAATTTGCGTTTGCGATTCTGTAAACCAGGCCCAAGTGGACATTATAGAAGTATAATCTGTGTGTTTTGGGGGTGAGGTTTTGGATATTCAACCTCAGGCGATCCACGAAACCGACGGGCCAAGCACAAGCACAAGCAGCACAAGAAACACAAGGCGGCCCAGGTTATGGTCATACCTTCTGGCAGGCTTGGTAGGTGCCATCATAGGGGGCTTGCTCACAACGGCTATAGTGCCCCATCTAATAATAGGGCAGATGGAAGGGCTGCAGCTCTCGGTACCGTCTTCTGGTGGGTTTTGGGAAGACGGATCTTCATACTCAGGCATTAAGTCAACTGACTACACACCTTCCAGCGATCCCTGGCAAGTGGTTGTAGATGCGGCTGAAAGAGTAAGCCCGGCAGTTGTGGGCATAGTCAACACAAAGGCAGTGTACGACCTTTTCGGCAGGCAGTACGTGAGGGACACGTCTGGTTCAGGCGTGATCATCACAAGTGACGGGTATATAGTCACAAACAACCACGTGATAGCAGGCGACTCCAGGCAGCTAACTGTGTTTCTTTCAGACGGGCGGACCATGGAGGCGAGAATCATCGGAACAGACCCGGCCACTGACCTTGCAGTGATCAAAATCGACGGTTCAGGACTCCCGACGGCTGTTTTCGGTGATTCAGACAGCTTGAAGCCTGGGCAGCTGGCTATTGCCATCGGCAATCCTTTGGGCATGGAGTTCAACAGGTCGGTCACAGTTGGTGTGATTTCAGGACTGGACAGGGTACTCAGGATCGGTGACGGGTACATGCGGCTGATTCAGACTGATGCTGTGATCAACCCAGGCAACAGCGGTGGGCCCCTGATAAACGGCGATGCGCAGGTTATTGGGTTGAACTCAGCTAAACTCAACGTTGAAGCTGTGGAAGGTATGGGGTTTGCCATCCCATCAAACCAGGTAAAGCGCATAGTAAGGGAAATCATGGAGACCGGCAAGGTACGCAGGGCGTTTGCAGGGCTGAGCCTTATGGACCGCACTGAAGTAAGGATATACAAGCCCACTGTGAAGATAGACCGTGGTATTTACGTGTACGACGTAGTGTCCGGAGGGCCTGCTGCTAAGGCGGGAGTTCGTCAAGGTGACGTGGTGATTGAATTCGCAGGACATACTGTAAACGACGTGGGCACCTTCGTAGCCCTGATATCCGAACTGTCGCCAGGGAAAACCGTTAAGATAAAGGTGCTCAGGGACGGGCAAGAGCTGGAATTTACCATAACCCTTGTTGAGGCACCGTCAGATACCAGGTGATAGTGACCGGTAATTGATCCCGTGGGCGGGATTATGGCACCACCGGTATTATTGGTTCGCGCCTGGTGTGGTCTGGACGCCCAAACGTCTGACGTGCGCCTAAGCGCCAAGGGAACAGGATGGGCAAGAAAGCGGCTGTCAAAGTCAGCCGCTTTTTGTTTGACCCTCTGTGGCTGGATGTCAAATCAGGGTTTCAGGGGGACGGCCGCCTCAACTTCTTCTCCATCAAGTTTCTGGTCCTGTTCTGGTTCGTCCTGATCACCGGGCCTATCTGGGTCACCAGGTACGCCAGGCTGTATACCCGGCAAGTCCGGTTGTACATCCGGCAAAGCCGGTTGTGCGCCTGGCAAGGATTGGCCCGGTTCCAGTTCTCCATCCCCGGGTTCACCGCTTGGCCAGACGAAAGGCAGGCCCTCGTCTGTTTCGTCCTCCTCAAGGCTGGCAGATGCAGCCGCAGGCGCGTCTTTCGGGATGAAATAGGGTACCCCGTTGGTTCCCGTGTTTTCAGGTTCGTCATCGAGGTTTCTCCTAAGCAGGTACTCAAATACGTGGTTGGTTTGGCAGACCGGCGTAATTGTGCCTTGCTTGAACAACTCATAGTGCCAGTCAAAACACGTTATGTTCGCCCTCTGCCCTGTCTTGTCGCAAACCCTTCCCCAATACAGGTTATCAGGCATATCCCAACCCCTAACCGGCTTACCCGAAAGTGCATTACCCATGAAACTCGCCCAGATAGGTCCTGCTACTGAAGAACCGGTGCCTGACAACGATTCCTCCCGGTTGTCCCAGCCTACGTATACTGCACAAGCGAGTTCCCTGGTGTACCCTACGAACCACGCTTCCAGGTGGCTGTCTGTAGTGCCGGTCTTGCCTGCGACCGGCCTGTTTCCCAGGAAACCTTCAAGCCCCGAGCCTGTGCCGCCTGGGCTGAACACTGATCGCAAAACGCTGGTAAGCATGTATGCCGTATCCGGGTTCAACGCTTGCCTGGTTTCAACCTGGTTTTCCAGCAACACCTTTCCATTGGAATCAACAAGTTTCAGGATAGCTATTGGCTTGGCGTACGTGCCTTGGGCAGACAAAGCTGCACATGCTGCTGCCATTTCAAGCGGCGCAACCTCGGATGCTCCAAGCGCCAGCGGTATATTAGATTCAAGAGGGCTCTCTACCCCCAGTTTTCTTGCGTACTGGATAATGGTGCCTGGGCCGACCTCTGATGCCCACTTGGTGGCAACCACGTTGTCCGATATAGCAACTGCCTGGCGGACATCCAAAGGTGCGTAATGATATGGTTGCCAGCCAAAGTCCCTTGGCTTGTACACGTCGCCTGAAGATTTTCCGGGAAATTCAACAGGTTCACACATTTGGGTGTGGCTGATCCCATACCCTGAATCCAACACTGCCGCATAAAGGAAAATCTTGAACGCAGAGCCGGGTTGCCTTCTTACCTGGTAAGCGCGGTTAAGCTGGGTTTCGCTGTAACTGCGCCCGCCGATAAGCGCCTTCATATGCCCGGTATACGGCTCAACCGCAACCAGGGCACCCTGAGGCTGTGTTATGCCTTGTGCGTCTTGAGTGCCTTCAGGCATGTAGCGGGAGAACGCCTGTTCAGCAGCTGCCTGCATGTCAAGGTCCAGGGTTGTGTAGACCTCATATCCGCCCCGGTATATCTCTGAAGCTACGTCCGGGTTCCATTCACGGATTTGCGCCACCACAAAGTCAACGAAGTATGCAGCACTACTCTTTGGAATGCCTGCAAGCTGGATTTCTTCTTGTTTAGCTTCTTCGGCCGTGGCCTCATCGATCATCCCCTGCTCTACCATCAGATTGAGTACTATCGCTTTCCTCTCTTCAGCCTTGTCCATATCGTGGTAGGGGGAGTATATCTCCGGCCCTTTGATAATCCCGGCCAACATGGCCGACTCTGCCAGTGTGAGGTCTTTCACCGGTTTGCCGAAATACAGCTTGGACGCTGTTTCACAACCATATCTCCCATGGCCGAGATAAATGATATTCAGGTACATTTCCAGGATTTCTTCTTTGGTGTAGCGCATCTCAAGCTTAACCGTGTAGATTGCTTCGAGTATCTTGCGCTTTATGGTTCTTTCGTGGGTGAGGAACAGGTTCTTGGCAAGCTGCTGGCTGATTGTGCTTCCTCCCTCAACTACCTCTCCCGCTTTGAAGTTCCTAAGCAAAGCCCTGGCAAGGGAGTTCAAGTCAATCCCTTTATGGGAGAAAAACCGCTTGTCTTCTACCGCCACCACTGCATTCTTAAGCGATTCAGGTATCTCGTCGTAGGGGACTACCACCCGGTTTTCAACGAAGAGGGAAGAAACAAGGTCACCGTTAACGTCATATATGCGGGTAGCTTCAGGTATCGACAGTTCAGGCAGGGGCAGGAACGCGAAGAGGGCACCAATGAAGCCAATGAATAGGAGGACCATTACTACACCTGCTTTTACCAGGGTGAGCAACGTGCTTCTTAGGCGGAAGGTTTCCGCTTTGGATGTTGGTCTTGCCGCGCTGTCCGGCCTTGACATATTTTCCGGCTTTGCACTGCGCCTGACTGTGTCTGATGCGTCTGCCATGCCCAGTCCTCCTTTTCCTGAACACCCCGTCACTGAACAACCAAGCTTATCAACCTTCTGTTAGAAAGGCAATATGCATTGGATCTGCATGCCCTGGGTATCGTCCCCATGTGCTCTTCCGGCACACAAGTCTCGTCCCTATGCGCCGCTCTGGCACAGGCTCCCGGACTGTCCCCGGGCACCATCTAATGTCCCCCAAAACCCTTATTGTCAACAGGGAAGGCCGTATTTCACCGGGCTGTCCTTTTCTGATATAATTCCCTCGATGTTTGGCGAGGATATTTGTACTAATGAACCCGGGGGTGGGATTCAGGTGAAAGTATGGTTCACTGAAGAATGGGTCACAGGCTTTATGATCGGGATACAGATAGAGTCTGTGGTTTACATCAAGCGCACCAAGTACCAGCACCTGGCTATTTACGATACCGTGGAATTAGGCAGGATACTCACGCTTGACAACGTGATCCAGACAACAGAGAAGTACGAGTACCTGTACCATGAAGCCATCGCACATGTTCCCCTGTTTAGCCATGAGAGCCCTGAGCACGTGTTGATTATCGGCGGAGGGGACGGCGGAACCCTCAGGGAAGTTATGAGACATCCTGAGGTAAAGCAGGCTGTAATGGTGGACATTGACGGCGACGTTATCGAAGCTTCAAAGCAGTACCTACCCCTTTGGAACACCGGGTTCAACGATCCACGGGCCACAGTCTTGGTTGAGGACGGGCTCAGGTTCGTTGCGGAAACAGACCAGAAGTTCGATTTGGTGCTGGTTGATTCAACAGACCCTGAAGGCCCCGGCTTAGCTTTGTTTACCCCCGAGTTCTATCAGTCCATAGGCAAGATACTCAAGCCAGGCGGTATGCTGTGTGCACAAACTGAAAGCCCGCTTGCGATGCCTGCTATGGTCAGGGAGATATATCAAAGGATAGCTAAGGTATTCCCAGTGGCCAAACTTTACACTGCCCCGGTTCCCAGTTATCCGGGATCATTGTGGAGTTTCACTTGTGCATCGTTTGAGGCGGATCCTGAGAATCCATTGCGCGAGCCTGACGATTCGTGGAACCTGAAGTTCTACTCGCCTGAGATTCACCGCAGTATGTTTGTACTCAGCCCTAAGATTAAGCGCGACGTAGGCATTACATACTAGATAGGATAATTTGGAGGTACATTGTATTGTTCGAAGCACCTGGCACTGAATGGGTCAGCCCGCATAAGCTTCTGTGGTCGTCTTTCAACCAAAACGCACCCTGTGTAATCATGGGAGTTCCTCTAGACGAGACTACATCGTTCAGGCCGGGTACCAGGTTTGGGCCGGCTGCAACAAGGGAAGCGTCAATGGCGCTTGAAGACTTCTCTTTGTGGCAGAGACGCACCCTGGTGGCGGAAAACTACTATGATGCAGGCGACCTGGTGCTGCCAATGGGAAACGTGGAAAACGCCCTTGGGGTGATAGAGGTTGCCGCCAGGGAGATCGTCCACAGCGGCCGCAAGTTCATGGCAATAGGGGGAGAGCATCTCATTACATACCCGCTGGTACAGGCGGTGCTCCAGGCATATCCTGACCTTGTGGTAATACACCTTGACGCCCACGCAGACTTGAAATCCAGATTCACCGGGACAGAGCTTTCCCACGGCACTGTAATGCGCAGGATCGTAGAATTGCTGGGACCGGGAAGGGTATTCCAACTTGGGATACGTTCTGCAACAGAAGAGGAACTGCAGGAAGCCCAAGGCCTGTCTGAAATCCATTTTTTCAATGTGATAGAACCCCTGAAATCAATAATGCCAAGGATAGACGGCCGTCCAGTATACCTTACAATAGATATTGATGTAGCTGATCCTGCGTTTGCTCCTGGGACAGGTGTTCCGGAGCCAGGCGGGATTACATCCCAGGAACTGCTGGAGGCAGTCGCATACCTCGCCGGAAGCAACATTGTAGGCGCAGACCTGGTTGAGGTGGCGCCTGCTTACGATAACACAGGCCAGACAGGGCTGCTTGCTGCAGCTGTTGTGAGAGAATGTCTCTTACTGCTGGCTCCTGACGGGAAGTGAAAGCAGCTGGGTAAGCTGCGAAAGGAGTTGTGCCCCGATGGATGAGAGCACGAGTGTCATAAACCAAGTTAAGACTGACATTAAGAAGAGAATTGCGGAAGCCATCGACAAAGCAAGGCAAAAAGGAGATTTGCCTGGGTACGTAGAGGCTGACATCAAGATACATATGCCTGCCAAGCCTGAGCAGGGCGACTTCGCCACAGGTGTGGCAATGGCCCTGGCAAGCGAGATGAAATCTGACGGCCGGTCTGTAGCAGGCGCCATTGTACGCTACCTTTCATTGGAGGACTCGTGGATTCAGCGGGTTGACATCGCCGGCCCGGGGTTTCTGAATTTCTTCCTTAGCACCGGCTGGCTGCAAGAAGCTATGGCGGATATCTGGAAAAAAGGGCCTGTTTTCGGCTCTACCGGATACGGTGCAGGGAAGAAGATCTTGCTTGAGTTCGTAAGCGCTAACCCTACAGGCCCGCTCAACGTTGTGAATGCACGGGCGGCTGCTATCGGCGACTGCCTGGCATCTTTGCTTGAAGCTTCAGGCTACCAGGTATCCAGGGAGTTCTACATAAACGACGCAGGCAACCAGGTGGATGTGCTTGCTGATTCCCTGGAAGCGCGTTACCGGCAGCAGCTTGGCCAGGACGTGCCCTTCCCTGAAAACGGGTACCGCGGCGAATATCTCATAGACTTTGCCAAGGAGCTTATTGAGGAAAAAGGAGACAGCATCCTCGAACTCCCTGATCCTGAAAGGCATGAGTGGCTCAAGCAGTATGCTGTGTCCCGTATGGTAGGGAAACAAAAGCAGACACTCCTGGAGTACGGCCTTGAGTACGACACCTGGTTCTCTGAAAAAAGCTTGCGCGATGAGGGCGCTCCTGAAGCTACCCTGAGGCTCCTGGCTGAGAGAGGATTCATATACGAAAAAGACGGGGCCCAGTGGCTCAAGTCGACCAAGTTCGGGGATGACAAGGACCGGGTGGTGGTCAAGTCAGACGGCGAGATGACGTATCTTGTGCCCGACATCGCATACCACAAGAACAAGTTTGAGCGCGGTTTCGACCACCTTATTGACATCCTCGGCCCGGACCATCACGGGTATGTAAGCAGGCTCAAAGCCGGAATCGCAGCCCTAGGTTACCCACCTGAAAGCCTTGAGGTGATTATTGCCCAGACGGTGAGGCTCATCAGGGGTAACCAGGTTGTGAAGATGTCCAAGCGTGGCGGCGAGTTTGTGTCCATGGACGAACTCCTGGAAGAAGCGGGCAAGGACGCATGCCGGTTTTTCTTCCTCATGCGGGCGCCGTCCAGCCACCTGGATTTTGACTTGGACCTTGCGCGGCTCCAGTCAAATGAAAACCCTGTCTACTATGTGCAGTATGCCCATGCCAGGATAGCCAGCATCTTCAGGCAGGCAAGGCAGGAAGGGGTTGTGCCTGCATTAGGCCCAAATGAGATCGATTTTTCGCTGCTCAGGGAGCCTTCTGAAATCCAGCTCATGAAGCTCCTGGCTGCTTTCCCTGAAGAGGTGTACGAAATCAGCCAGGCCAGGGAGCCTAACAGGCTGATAAATTACATGATGAACGTGGCTTCGGCGTTCCATTCTTTCTACACCCAGTGCCGGGTACTAGGGGAAGACAAGGAACTTAGCGCAGCCAGGCTGTATCTTGCCAGGGTGTGCCAGATAGTGCTTGCAAACGCGCTCAGGATGGCGGGAGTGTCCGCCCCAGAGGCAATGTAAGACTTCCCTGGTTGATTCTAGTACCAGGTTCAGCGCCAACCTGGTCGGTTTTGGTACCAGGTTTGCTCCTAGAGTGATCGATTTTGGTACCGGATTGGGTTGGAACTGGCGGATTTTGATACCACGTTCAGGTCAGAAGTGGTCGGATTTGATACCAGGTTCGCTTCCAAGGTGGTCGGTTCTGGTACCAGCTTGGTTGTAGGCTGGTCGGTTTTAGTACCAGGTTACGGGCAAAGGTGATGGGTTTTGGTACCATGTTTGTCCACAAGGCGGTCGATTTTGATATCAGGTTAGGCTAGAGCTGGTCGATTTCAGTACCAGGTTTTCAGCGGAAGTGATCGATTCCGGTACCAGCTTGGGCAGCAAGCTGGTCGATTTTGGTACCAGATGGGCGAGCAACTGGTCGATTCCAGTACCAGGTTTGGTGCAAACGTGGTGGGTCTTGGTACCAGATTTGCTCCTAAGGTGGTCGATTTTGATACCAGGTTGGGTCAGAGCCGGTTGATTTTCATACCACGTTTGGCTTGGAAGTGACCATTCTGAAACAATTGCGCAGGCAATACCACTGTCTGGCAGCATAATCACTGGAACAGGGGAGACAATATGAAGGGTGTGTCTCAAAACTGAACGGGTATGCAATCTGAGACACACCCACTGTTTTCTACGATATTCCGATTTCTACTATATTCCGCCAGGAAGACCGGTCAGCAACCAATATGACGAAGGAAGCATCCAGACAGACATGAACCTGTCATCCCCTGGATCTAGACCTGGGTGCCTTGAGCCCGTGGATTTTCATCCGGTACTGCAGCGTCTGCCTTGGTATCCCCAGAATCCTTGCGGCCTGGGATACTGAACCGCCCTGTCTCAAAGCTTCTTCTATAGCAGCCTTTTCGTGGCTCTTGAGCTGGTTTCGTATCGAACCCTTAGATAGCGTGGTTGTGGCGGTGATACCCCTTACAGTCGGGGGTATGTGTACCAACTCAATGGTGTTGCCCCTTAAGAATGCAAGGCTTCCTTCTATAGCGTGTTCAAGTTCGCGCACATTTCCGGGCCAATCATATGTGAGGAAAGCGGACATCACTTCAGGTGATATACTGATGTTCCTTCCTTTGCCGTGCTTGCGCAAGAAGTGGGAGCACAAGAGGGGAATGTCTTCCTGCCTCTTTCTTAAAGGCGGTAGCCCAATCTCGACGACTGCCAGGCGGAAATACAAGTCAGGCCGCATAAGCCCTTGTTCCACAGCTTGCCGCGGGAGTACGCTGGTTGAGCCGATTATACGTACGTCTACAGGCCTCTCCCTCACATCGCCAAGGCGCCGCACTCTCTTTTCCTGGATTACCCTCAGCAGTTTTGCCTGGAGCCCCAGGGGCATAGAGTCAATTTCGTCAAGGTACAAAGTGCCTCCTGAGGCCAGTTCCAAGAGCCCCGGACGGTCCTGGGCACCTGTGAACCCGCCTTTGGAGGTGCCGAACACCAGGCCTTCCAGCAAACCTTCAGGCAGGGCGGCGCAGTTCTGGGCGACGAAGGCAGATCCCGCCCTTTCTGATGCAGAATGAATGGATTGGACAACCAGCTCCTTACCAGTGCCGGTCTCGCCCCAGACAAGCACATTGGATTGGGTGCGGGCAACTTGAACCACTTGGCGCCTTACTTCCCTCATCACCGCCGATTGCCCCACTATGTCGTCTACAGTGAATAATTTCCGGGAAATCTTAGCAGAAGCCCTGGGTCCGCCGGTGTCTTCCGCGCACTCCTTGATCCGGAGTTCCTGCCGCAAGTCGGCAATCCTTTCGGCCATTTCTTTGATCCTGGTGATATCTGTCGAAATCTCACACGCCCCGATGATCTTGTCCCCGTCTGTGATAGGGTATGTTGAATTTATGGTAGTGATTTTCTTACCCTTATAGTTAGTGAAAGTCTGCTGCTTTGCTATCTCAGGCACCCCGTTCCTGAGCACCCTGAGCAAAGTGCTTGAGTCATGGGTGAGAGACGGGAAAACGTCCAGTATATGCTTGCCCAGCACTTCTTCGGGCAAGAGGCCGTCAAACTCTGAAGCAGCCTTGTTGTATACAACGGTTACGCCTTGTTCATTTACCACATGGATACCCTCGCTGGCCACTTCCAGCACTTTGAGAAGCGCAGTTAATAGATCCAGGGTTCATCCTCCTCATCAGGCACAGCCTACAACTCTCGCCGGACCGGCGGCAGCCTTACTATTGGCAATTACCGTCACTGGCAGCCATCCGGCTATCAGCAATCACTGCCAGGCCGGCAGCCACCTGACTACCGGCAATCACGGCCAGGCTGGCAGTTATCCCGGTCCAGGCGACTACTGCAGATCGGTAATTCTAGTCCGTCAATCCTGCCCGGAACTGCCGGTAATTTGGCGCCTGCACATAATACACATGACCAAGATTCGGCAACCCTGACGCCGATTCCTGCCGGGATGAATGAAATCCTTGGATTATCCCTAAGAGCTGCGGCGCGTCCCACAAGGACACAAACCCCCTTACGCAGGCTTTCAACCGGTTGTTCAAGTGCTTGGAAATATCAGGTAGCAGGGGTGTTTGCTTAACGCCCGGCCGGAACCTCGTGGCACGGAAATTGCGTTGATAAAGGGTATGAACGATTCGCTCGAGATGAACTACTTACTGATGACCGGAGGTGTTCAAATGACAAAAGAGTACAAATGGGGATGTCCTTACGGCTGTCACAGGGTAATCGAACCTCAAGGCGTGCTGCCTCAAGCAGCGTGGAAGATAGACAATTCCCCGGAAATCCGGCGCAACGAAATACTTATTGACGTGGAAACTCTTAACGTGGATGCTGCAAGTTTCAAACAGATGGTGTCCCAATGTGACCCAGATGCTGACGATGCAAAGAAAGAAGAGCAAGTGGCTTCAAGGATAATGGAGATAGTAGGCGAGCGGGGAAAGATGCACAACCCGGTCACAGGCTCAGGCGGGATGCTCTTGGGCCGGATCAGGGAATTCGGCCCCGAGGTGGAAGGCAAAGACGGGGCAAAATCCGGCGACAGGATTTGTACCTTGGTTTCCTTGTCCCTTACCCCCCTCAATATTACCAGGATTAAGAAGGTGCATCTTGACAAGGATCAGGTCGATGTAGAGGGTACTGCCGCGCTTTTTGAGACAGGTGTGTTTTCGGTGCTGCCTGACGATATGGAGGATAAGCTGGCCCTTGCAGTCCTAGACGTTGCAGGTGCGCCTATCCAGACAGACAGGCTGGTGCAAGCTGGAGACACTGTGTTCATCCTGGGCGCAGGCGGGAAATCAGGGCTTATGTGCGCCAGCGTAGCTGCAAAGAAAGCAGGGCCCATGGGCAAAGTGATAGGGCTGGCTCACAGCAACAGGTCGGCAGCCAGGCTTAAGGACCTTGGAGTATGCGATACTGTGCTCCAGGGAGACGCCAGGGATGCCATGGCCATAAGGAAATTGCTGCTAGAAGCTAACGACGGCAAGCAGGCAGATGTGACAATAAACTGCGTAAGCATCCCAGGTACTGAAATGGCGTCGATCTTGTGTACAAGGGACGGCGGGAAAGTCTACTTCTTCTCCATGGCTACAAGCTTTACTGCAGCAGCCCTAGGTGCCGAAGGGGTAGGCGCTGATGTAGACTTGATAATCGGAAACGGCTACGCCAAAGGCCATGCAGAATACGCGTTGGACTTGGTAAGAAGCGATAACAAGCTAAGAAGCATCCTTGAGGAGATGTTTCTGGAGTAGCCGGCGTTTCCGATTAGACCAGATGCCCGGCAAGTGCCCCGGAATTATCCCGCGATAGGGTAACTGCCGGCACCAAGGAGGTAGTGGCAAATTGCGCCATTGGAAAGAGATACCCTTATTCAAGGACGTTACAGAAGAAGAATGGAATGACTGGCGTTGGCAGTGGGGGAACCGCATCGAAGATGTGGAGGTACTAGCTCAGGTAGCCGGACTGAGCGAAGAAGCGGTAGAAGGGGTCAAACTTGCCCTGTCCCGGGTGAGGATGGCCATAACCCCCTACTACGCCAGCCTCATAGAATACGGCAACCAATCGTGCCCCATAAGGCTGCAGGCGGTTCCCAGGGCACAGGAAGCTACAGTGCTTCCCTGGGAGGCATTTGACCCTTTGGCTGAAGACGAAGATTCGCCGGTCCCAGGGATAACCCACAGGTACCCTGACAGGGTGCTATTCCTGGTTACGGAACAGTGTTCCATGTACTGCCGCCACTGCACAAGGCGCAGGGTGGTAGGGGTGACTGACCGTGTCGCTTCCACAGAGAAAATTGACATGGGCATCGAGTACGTCAAGAGCAACAAGCAAATACGTGACGTACTCATATCAGGCGGCGACCCGCTCACCCTGTCAGATGACAGGATTGAATATGTAGTGAGCCGGCTGCGGGAGATTCCCCATGTTGAGATCATAAGGATCGGGTCAAGGGCCCCTGTGGTGATGCCCCAGAGGATTACAAAAGAACTCGCCAGCATGTTGGCAAAATATCATCCGGTCTACCTTAATACCCACTTCAACCATCCCAGGGAGGTAACGCCTGAAAGCGCCAGGGCTTGTGCAATCCTGGCAGACGCAGGGATTCCTTTGGGCAACCAGAGTGTGCTTCTGAGAGGCATAAACAACTGTCCAAGAGTCATGAAAGAGCTGGTTCACGGGCTCCTCAAAATCCGTGTAAGGCCGTATTACATCTACCAGTGCGACCTTACCTGGGGGCTTGAGCATTTCAGGACCACTGTGGCAGAAGGGCTTGAAATCATGGAGTATCTGAGGGGGCATACCACCGGGCTCGCAGTCCCCACTTATGTGATAGACGCGCCCGGCGGTGGCGGGAAGATCCCCATAGCCCCCAACTACCTGGTGTCTTTCGGCAGCAACACCGTGGTGGTGAGGAACTACGAAGGGGTAATATCCGCTTACCGCGAGCCTGAATACGATCTTAGCGACAACCGGGATGAAGACGGCAAATGCAAGCTTTGCGGCGGCGACCACAAAGATGCCGTAGGTGTGGCAGGGCTTATAGGCGGAAAACAGGTGAGCTTGGCGCCCAGGGATACTGAGCGTTTCAAGCGGCGCCGTGTACACGGCCAGGAAGGTCTGGACGAAGACGCTTCCCGGGACAAATAGCGGGACCATGAGCAACTGGGATAAACAGTAACAAAGACAAGGGTAGAGGCGACAGGCCAGGGGGTGATGGAGTCGGGCAAGCAGCTTGCAGATGTGGTGTCGGATAGCGGCGTGAGTTCCGTAGCAATAGTGGGTACCGCCAAGAACGTGGGCAAGACGGTTACCATGAACTACCTGGTGTCAGAACTGTCTGCAAAGGGCTTAACCGCAGGCCTTGTATCATCAGGACGTGATGGGGAATCTATCGACGCCTTCACAGGCCAGCCTAAACCAAGCGTGGTTGCGCCCCAAGGTGCATGGGTTGCAACGGCTGAAGGCGTGCTCCGCGGGTCAGCCTCAGGGCTTGAAATTGCAGACGTACTGGGCACCCAGGGCTTGTTTGGCCGGATTGTGCTAGGCAGGGCGGTAGAAGCTGTAGCTCTTGAACTTGTAGGCCCACGGAGCGCCAGGGAACTGGCCGCTATTGTCAACAAGCTCCTTGAACTGGGTACTGATATTGTGCTGGTAGACGGGGCTTTGGACCGCATAGCAGCTGCCAGCCCCAAGGTTAGTGATGCTACGATTTTGGCAACAGGCGCATCGTTAGATATGGACCTGGAGAGTATTGCCCAGGAGCTGGGCTTTGTGGTATGGCTCCTATCCAGGCCTGAGCACCCAGTCAAAGCCATCGCCTCCCTAGCCAGGGAAGCTGTTGAGAAGGGCACAGTGTGTTTCATCCATGCCTGCCGTGGCAAGGAGCAGGGGAGATATACCTTAAGGCCGGCGCACTATCCCACAGTCTTAGGTGTTGAAGACCTGGTCTTGGAGCAGGCAGGAGATGCAGCGGCAGTTGTGGTGCCCGGAGCGGTCAGCCAGGCATTCCTGGATAAGGCCCGTTCATGGGCAAAACAGCGTGAGTTCGCAGTCATAGCCAGCGACGCCGTGAGCATCTTTGCATCCAAGCGTCCAGGCGTGAGCCTGTACGTGACCCAGCCCCTCAACCTCCTTGCAGTAACAGTGAATCCAGTTAGCTACCTTGGGGTTTCCCATGATCCCCGGGAAATGGTCAACGCAATCGGCGCTGCGCTCAGGGATATAGGATACAAGCTGCCTGTGTTTGACGTGGTTTCAGGCGAAAAGAGCATAGAGGGGGTAAGCGGCATGGCCGTGGGGTAAGCGCAGGAAAACCACGATACCCAGGAAAGCCGCAGGGCCCCAAGGAGTTTTTCGTACCTGCCAGTACCGCACAGCACCTGGGGTTTGCCCAAATTTGGGCATCTGTGAGGCCCAGGTCGGCTCCTGGCCGCAGGGTAAAAGCTAACGCCCGGCCCTTTTTGCCAGGAATGGAGCAAGCCCTTGAATACGAGTTTGACCGGCTGGAAGCTGCGTTGAAGCTTTGGGACAAGAATCCTGATGTGTTTATAGAAATGCTTGGGATTCTAGACTCCCTGAAAGACCCTTTCCATGCCATAGATCTCCTGAGGGAAGGTCAGGTGCTTTCGCCTGCCGAGCTGTTTATCCTCGCCAATGTTTGTGCTTGCGTGAAGCGAATACGCAGCCTGCAAGAGAAAACGGCTGTTTCAGGATGGCCTGGCAAGGCCGTGCCTCCAGGCCTGGACCCGGTGGACGCATTGCTTGCCCCGGGTTCCCAGGGCCAACCCCGGTTTTACATAAGCGATGCCTATTCCCCGGCCCTTGCTGAGACCAGAAAGACTTGCAAACAAAAGCAGGAAATGTGGCAAAGGGAGATGTCTAGGCAGGCAAGGGCAGTGGAAAAAGCGCTGGGCCTCAGGATTCCAGGGACGGGCGAAATTGCGGTCCGCAAATCAGACCACGATCGCGTTGAAAAATCGAGATCCATGCCTGAACTGGGGGAAACCAGGCAAACCCTTGCCCATGTATATTTCAGACTAATACCTAACAGGAACGCAGTAAACCTTGAAAAAGAATTAAGCTTGCTCAAATCAAAACAGCGCGAGCAGGAAAGGCAAGTGTTGCGGGAACTGTCCCGGGAGCTCAAGCAGTACCTTGCGGTAATCGAAGCAGCTTCACATGCACTAGGAGAGCTGGATTTCCTGCTAGCCAAGGTAGAATCGGCCAGAAGCATGGATGCCACAAGGCCTGAGATAATTTACCCAAGCGGTGCGGATGACAGGGGTTCCGGCAACGAGATGAGTTCTGGAACCACAGGAGAACCCGGGCACAGCTCAGGCTATCGCACTGGGCCCGGCCTGGTACTCCAAGATGCTTTCCATCCTATGGTCCGGGACCAAGTTGAAGCCAGGGGCGGGACGTACCAGCCCATAACCATAGAACTGGATTCTGTGTCGGTGATAACAGGGCCCAACATGGGCGGCAAGACGGTGGCCCTGGCTACCGCTGGGCTGTGTGTGGCTATGGCCCAGTGGGGCCTCATGGTTCCCTGCAGGTCCATGAAGTTCAGCTTGTATGATCTCATCTATTTCCAGCCTGGGGTAGAACAAACCCCTGGACTGTCAAGCTTTGCGGCTGAAATCGTAAGCCTCAAGCAGCCCCTGGCCAGGGCAGCCCAAAAAGGACTGGTACTCCTGGACGAAGTGGGCAGGGGCACAAACCCTTCACAAGGGCGTGCGCTTTACGCCGCGCTGCTCCAGTACTACCTGGAAAACGACACGGCCGGCTCTACAGTCGTGGCTACTACCCATTACCACGGGCTGGCTGCAGCCCTCGGTGTGCCCCACTGGCAGGTAAAAGGCCTGGCGACTGAGTCCTTGGACTTGGAGCCCAGGAGGGAGGCAACACCGGCAGAGGGGGACGGCCTTGACTGGCTGTACCGGTACATGGATTACACCTTGCAGAAAGTGGGCCCGGATACCCCGACGCCCCAGGATGCGCTGGTTGTGGCAAAAGCTTTGGGACTTGAAGAAACAATTGTAGACAAAGCTCTCAAGTTTCATGGGCACGGTGGATGACGGCTCAGACATAGATACAGACAGCCCGCAGCACTCTAGACGGGCTGAAGTGCGGGTGAGGTGAAACCGGATTATGCTAAGACTCAGTTTAGATGCGAAAACTGTAGAGAGATGCCACGAGATTTCAGAGAACATCACGTCACGGGTTATTGACGAGCTTTCATCCCTGAGCACTGTGGCGATTGAAAGGACTGTGGCAAGGTTTGCAGGGATAGAAGGTGTAACTGCCGATGGAGTACCCCTTGCCAACGTCCTGGTAAGCCACCTGGTTGAAAAGGGCAAGATCCACGACGGGGTAGCTATCCACCTGGCTAACGCTTGTCTTGCCCTGGGCAAGACGCCTGCCGGAATCAGCGAGATGATATCCCGGGGCGAAATAGATATTTCAAACCTTGAGTGGCAGGGTACCGAAGAAGTAACCAGGAAGGCCCGTGAGATATGCAAGGATTCGCTGGACAAGATTAGAGCCAGGCGGGCTGAGCGTGAAGTTTTGCTGGAGCAGCTTCCTGTTACCCAGACGCCCTGGCTTTATGTAATATGCGCTACAGGAAACATCCATGAAGATGCGGTCCAAGGGAGATTAGCAGCCTCCCAGGGGGCAGACGTAATAGCAGTGATACGTTCCACAGGGCAGAGTCTCCTGGACTATGTGCCACACGGGATTACCACGGAAGGTTTCGGAGGCACCTATGCCACCCAGGCGAATTTCAAGCTCATGCGGGATGCGCTTGACGAAGAGTCTCACAAACTAGGCCGCTACGTGAGGCTGGTCAACTACTGCTCGGGGCTTTGCATGCCTGAGATTGCGTACATGGGCGCAGTTGAGCGGCTTGACATGATGCTTAACGATGCCATGTACGGCATCCTGTTCAGGGATATTAACATGGAGCGCACTTTCGTTGATCAAAATTTTTCGCGGATGATAAACGCTTATGCGGGCATCATCATAAACACAGGCGAGGACAACTACCTTACAACTGTAGACGCCTTTGATGCAGGCCCGTCGGTGCTTGCGTCACAATTCATGAATTACCATTTTGCAAAAAAAGCAGGCCTTAGAGACGAACAAATTGGGTTGGGCCACGCTTTTGAAATCGATCCTTCTATTGAAGACAGCTTAAGCTACGAGCTGGCCATGGCGCTCCTGGTGCGCCAGCTGTTCCCTGACTGTCCTATCAAGTACATGCCGCCTACGGTGCACAAGAAAGGCGATATTTTCACATCCCATGTGCTCGACTCCAACTTCAACCTGGTATCAGTGCTCACAGGCCAAACCATCCACCTCGTGGGCATGCTCACAGAAGCCATACATACACCGCTCATCCAAGACAGGTATCTTTCAATAAGAGCTGCCGCTTACATGCGTCAAGCGGCAAAGCATCTTGGCCATAACCTGGAGGTTAAGCGGGGCGGGCTTCTGGAAGCGCGTGCCACAAGCATTTTGGATGACACCCTCAAGCTGCTGGAGCGGGTGAACGAACAAGGACTGTTTGCTGCGATAACAGAGGGTGTGTTTGCAGGCGTGAAGCGGTTGAGAACCGGCGGCAAGGGCAGGGAAGGCGTGTTCAAGAAAAGCCGGTGGTACTTCAACCCGGTAGAGGAAGCTTTGCGTGCCGGATTGTCCGGCGAATCACTCGGGGAAGGCCCCATCCAGGATTAGCCCGCGAAAGGAAGGGCACCCGACAACCAGGCTGCTGATTGTGCGATTACGATAGGCTGTCGGGATCAGGCCACCAGGATTAGGCGACTAGGACCGAGTCTCCAGGAGTAGGCCGCCACGAGGAGCGCGCCTGCATTTACACCAATTGGCATACGACATGCTCATAATCTGGCATGAGGCAGGGGAGGTATATATTCAATGGGAACCGTAATCCGACACGGGCATGACCGGGCCACTTCAGGCGCCAAGGTTGCCAACACCCCACACAGCGATCTTGTACTTCCATATGGGGATCAATTCAACGACGGGATTGTGCAGGTAAGCTTTACCCTGCCTGTTGCCGCCGGCGCTTTGGCGGAAGAGGCAGCCCGGCAAACCATGAAACTTATGGGGCTTGAAGAACCCCAGGTAGCTGAAGTTGCTCCCATCGGGGAAAACGCCACGTTTTTTGTGGGGTACGGCAAACTAACACGTCCGGTGGAATTATCGAAACTCAGGATAGCAAAGCCCATGTGGGAGGAACTTGACCAGATTACAATAAACCGGTTAGTCCAGGAAACTTTGGGGCGCGCCATGGTGGTAGTAGGGGCAGCGACCGGGCAAGATGCTCATACACTAGGTCTGGATGCCATATTGAATTACAAAGGGTTTGCAGGCAACCGCGGCTTGGAAGCATATTCTGCCCTCAAGGTAGTAAACATGGGGAGCCAGGTGCCGAATGAAACCTTGGTAGCTAAAGCCAGGGAAGTAAGCGCAGACGCTGTCCTGGTATCCCAGGTGGTTACCGAAAGAAATGTGCATCTTGCCAATTTGACAAACTTAGTCGAACTCTTGGAAGCAGAAGGCTTGAGGGATAAAGTTGTGCTGGTCGTAGGCGGGCCCAGGATCACCCATGCCCTGGCAGTCGAACTGGGCTACGATGCCGGTTTCGGGCCTGGCACAAGACCCCAAGATGTGGCATCGTATTTAGCTCAAGAAGTGGCCAGGCGGGTGTTGAACTAGGCCCCTTACATGAGTAGAATTACGTAGGAATTCGTGGTTGGGGGTGAGGCATGTGCAAGGAGCAGTCCAACAGCAAGACCTCCGGCAGGATCTTTCAGTAGCTGACATTGCATACCGCATCCTGAAGGATCGCCGTGAGCCTATCAAGTACAAAGAGTTGGTAGAACAGGTCCTTGAACACAAAGGCCTTAGGCCCGGACAGAACCCGGCCAAGACAAAAGCCAGAATACACACTGAAATAAACATCGACAGCAGGTTTGTAAACCAGGGTTCAGGTTTGTGCGGGCTGAGGGAATGGACCGTAAAGCCCCAGTACAAAGTGTTGGAGGTTCCTACAGGCGGCAGGCCTAACCCAGGCGAAAGATTAAGGAAAGAGCTTGTTGCCGTAACTGAACCAGAGGAAGACGATTACGAGGAAGAACCGGAAGATGTAGATTTCCCTCTAGACGACGAAATCGAAGATCCGGATACGGAGGAGCCGGTATAACCAGGCTCCTCCCCCCCCCTTTTGTCCCAAGAACGTTCTGTGCAAGCACGTTCCAAGGAAGATTGCCCGGTAGTAAGCATCATTGGGCGAGGGATTTACGGGTTTCATCATACATGTGTTACATGCATGTGGTACATGCACGCGATACCTGCGGGCGGCCGAATATTGTGCCGGACCGCCGCTTGCTGTGTACATTAAGACAAGCTGTCTTAGCCAAATTGTTTACACGCTGGACGCAAAAAGTGCCATAGGTTATTCTGTTTAGGTGTGCTACACTTTTCTACAGATGTGTGTTGCCGTGAAAGCAGCAACTGTCACGGAAGTTATCGTTCATAGTTGCGGAGGTTTACTTCTATGTCCAAGCATATCTTCATAACAGGGGGCGTTGTCTCCGGTCTGGGAAAGGGGATAACAGCAGCGTCAATCGGCACCTTGCTCCAAGCCAGAGGGCATACGGTAACCATCATGAAAATGGATCCTTACGTTAACGTGGATGCCGGCACCATGAGCCCTCTTCAACACGGCGAAATCTTCGTCACCGATGACGGCGCTGAGACAGACCTTGACCTGGGGCATTACGAGCGTTTCATAGACCGTTCGCTAACCGGGGCCAACAACATCACCACAGGACAAGTGTATGGCGCGGTTATCGCCAGTGAACGAAGGGGCGGTTACAACGGGAGCACAGTCCAAGTTATTCCCCATGTTACTAATGAAATAAAGGATAGGATCAGGAAAGTTGCGGCTGAGTCTCAAGCAGACATCGTGCTGGTTGAAGTCGGAGGCACCGTGGGAGACATAGAAAGCCTTCCCTTTCTCGAAGCTATACGCCAGTTCAGGACCGATGTAGGTGCAGACAACACAGCCTACATCCATGTTACATTGATTCCCCACCTGCCTATGACAGGCGAACTCAAGACCAAGCCTACCCAGCACAGCGTGGCGGAACTAAGGTCAATCGGTATCCAGCCGGACATTATCGTATGCAGGTCCAGTTCTCCCCTTTCAGCCGATATGAAGGAGAAAATCGCGCTTTTCTGCAACGTTGAAGTGGGGGCGGTCATATCCAACCTGGATGCCGGGAGCATCTATGAAGTACCTGTGATGCTGGAGACCGAGGGCTTGGGCAAGATTGTGGAGAAACAGCTCAACCTGCCGCCCAGGGAACCTGACCTTACCGAGTGGCAGGAGATTGCATACAAGATCACTCATCCAAAGCGGAGATGCAATATCGCTATTGTCGGGAAATACGTGTCCCTTCACGATGCATACAAGAGTGTGGCTGAAGCGCTCCACCACGGAGGCCTGGCAAACGATGCCTGCGTGGATATCCTATGGATAGACTCGGACAAACTGTCAGGTGCCACTGATGAACAAGTCGATAAGGTTTTGGAAAACGCCCACGGGATTCTGGTCCCAGGGGGATCAGGCCGCGGGAGCATTGAAGGCAAGCTCAAGGCTATCAGGTGGGCAAGGGAGAACCAGGTACCCTTCTTTGGGATATGCCTGGGGCTCCAGTGCGCGGTTATTGAAATTGCCAGGAACGTGATGGGGCTTGAGGATGCCAATTCAACTGAGTTTGACCCGGACACATCCCATCCTGTGGTAGACCTCACGCCTGAGCAGAAAGAGCTTGAACACGAGGGGCATGCGCGCACCTGGATGCGCAGGGGGCTGTATGAGTGCCACCTCAAGCCGGGTTCTATCCCGTGGAAGGCTTACGGGGTAGAATACATCGAAGAGCGCCACAGGCACAGGTTTGAGATAAACCCCATGTATGTGCAGAGGCTGGCTCAGGCGGGGTTTGAGCCTGTGGGAATTTGGCCTGCCAGGGGCTTGATTGAGATACTCGAGCGCCAGGGGCATCCGTGGTTCTTGGGTACCCAGTTCCATCCGGAACTTCTGTCGAGGCCAAACCGGCCCCACCCGCTGTTTAGGGAGTTTGTGGCGGCAGCGCTCAGGCAGGCAGCAGAAGTGCAAGGGCAATGACCAAGCATGAGCAAGAGGGATGGGGGAAGCCACGTTTGGATACGGTGAGCCCCTCTAAGCAAGATTTGGCCACAATTTTGAGTTTTGCAGGGCCTGGAGGTTCCGGGCCCTTTTTGTTTGCAGGAAAACCGGCGTAGGATTGGAGTAAGAACCGGGGCGGGAAGATAATGAAGATAATGTTGTAAAGGCCGGGATGAGCCGGACCGGTTGGCAACGGGAGCAAGATCTTGTGTCAACTGGTCATAAAATGTGTGAGGTGAAGATAAATATGGATAACCGGGATAAGACAGGCAGGCGGTGTCCGGTGAGGGGCGTACATAAGCAAGGCAACACCATCCGGCAGAGCCAAACTCAAATAGAAATCTACCAGCTGGATGCGTTCACAGATGTGCCTTTCGGAGGCAACCAGGCGGGTGTGGTGCCCGATGCAGAAGGGTTGTCAGATGAACTCATGCAGAGGATCGCTAGGGAGATGAACCTTTCCGAGACGGCGTTTGTGAGGGACCTGAGGCGAGCCAAACAGGCTCCCGGCGACCCTGACTTCCAGGTGAGGTTCTTTACTCCCCAGTCTGAGGTTGACTTGTGCGGGCATGCCACCATAGCCACGTTTTGGCTCCTGGCTGAGCTGGGGGTTATATCCCCCTCACACGGGGCAGGAGAAGCCGAGGAAGAAATCCGGGTGTGCCAGAAAACCGGTGCCGGAGTGCTCCCTGTAGACCTCCTGTGTGGCTGTGAAGGCGGGCCGGCACGGGTGATGATGACCCAGGCTCTGCCTCAAGTGGCATTTACCCTGGATGAGCCGGAAATCAAGCAACTTGAACGGATCCTCAGGGCGCCTGAAGGCAGCATAACGGGCTTTCAAGGGCCCAAACCCCAAGGTGTTTCCACAGGGCTTTTGGACCTTATCGTGCCTGTCACATCGATGGAAGCGCTGTTGTCAATGAACCCGGATATGGCTGCCCTGGCTCAGTTTTGTAGGGAGCGGGAAGTCATAGGCGTGCACTGTTTTTCGATGGATACGGTAGATGCTGCAGCTACTGTGCGCTGCAGGGATTTTGCCCCTGCCGTGGGGATTCCTGAGGAGGCGGCTACGGGCACGGCGTCTGGGGCAACAGGGGCTTATCTTGTGCTCAACCAGCTGGTAGACATAAAACAGCCTGTCACACGAATTATATGTGAGCAGGGACATGTGATGAAGCGGCCGTCTGTAATACACGTGGAGATCGGCGTGGAAGGCCGGGAGATTACATCAGTGCGTGTCGGAGGTAGCGCCGTCACGGTAATCAAGGGCTGGATGTACCTGCCGTAAGGCGCACATCCGGCAGAGAAGCCTGCCTGATGATGAGGAAGAGGCCTGGAAGCGGGCAGTTGGTCTTTGAAAAGTGCAGCTTATGCTTGAGCAAAAGAAGGGAAATCGGATTGTGTGTAGAATCATCCTTCCCCAAGGAACATTTATTGCTCTTAGGCGTCTAATTATCCTCAAGAGGTGGACGAAACAAGTAAAGGAAGCATTCTCCTCATCAGGCTAGGGTTTCTGGGGAGAAGCAAGCAACGGCTGCTTGAAGGATTTGGGAATTCGGTTAATTTCTTGGCAAGATCCATTGGTGAAAAGAAGGATTTTTCGGATTTACGACGAATAGTAAGGACGCTAAGACCTTGTTGGAGTATTACGCTTTTGACAACAGAAAAACGATAGATAACCTAAAGTTACCTGGGCGTGAATGATTGACCTGGGTTGGAGCAGGTGCTATAATCAGTCACAGCCTGGGAACATGTCCAGTACAAGGCGCATACTCATAGGAAAACAGCCGGTACAAGTACAGTGTCAACCGGAAAACAGAAAACCTACCCGGAGAAGAGCTCCCTAGACGAACCAGTTTATACAGGACTCCTAATTCATAAACACAGGGAGTCCCCTCCGAGACTGGAGGGACTAATCCGGGCAAGGTGGAAGGCTGTGAAACAAATCCTTGAGAGGAGGGATCCTGGGCTTAAGTCGACAGCGGCGAACGACCCAAGTGTTTTACCTCAAGTAATGTGAAAATGAAACCGGTTGAGTACTATAAGGTACCGAATACCGAGAAGTAAAGGAGGAAACTTGTAAGCATGAAGATGAAGAGACTTATTGCTACTGCTCTGGCGGCTGCAATGATCTTCGGTCTGGTCAGCGTGGGCTTTGCTGCTTCATTCGAAGATGTTGAAGCTTACGAATTTGAAGACTCAGTGCTCAAACTGGCAGACCTGGGGATAATCAATGGTTATCCGGATGGAACATTTAAGCCTGACAACTTGGTCACAAGAGCCGAGTTTGCAAAGATGATCGTTTGCATGCTCGGTCTTGATGCTGCAGCTAAATCGTTGGAAGGCGAAGCCGTTCCGTTCGCAGACGTTGATGCCGACCATTGGGCTGCAGGTCACATCAATGTTGCCCAGATGATGGGTATCGTGAACGGGTATGAAGACGGTACATTCAGGCCTGACGGCAACATCACCTATGCGGAAGCTCTCAAGATGGTCTTGGCTGGCATGGGCTATAGTGAGGAAGGATTCTTGGTAGTCCGCTGGCCCGCAACTTGGATAGCTAAGGCGATCGAGCTAGAGCTGGATGAGGATCTCACTATCGTTTCTGGTCTGCCCATTACCAGAGGCGAAGTCGCTAAGTTGTTTGACAACTCTTTGACGAAGAAGCATGTTATCGTCAAAGATGGTGAGTTTGCTGACCGTGACCCAGCTGTAACCTTCATGAGCAAACTGAAAGTCAACTACATCGAGGGTCAAGTGATTGATTCTCCTGAACTCTGGACCAACACCAGTGACAAAGTAAAGATCGATGGCAAGACTGACAAGGACGAAGCTAAGACTCTGTCCTTTGCTATCGACGACTATGAGGGCTTGCTCGGCCACAATGTGAGAGTGTGGTATAAGGGCAGCAAGGCGC
>FZPS01000099.1_pt317 | contig 86974 bp, 84 predicted proteins | sample 1817821 | NCBI WGS metagenome assembly FZPS01 (sample SAMEA104158645, study PRJEB21678) | metagenome | place: Germany | collected 2015-04-21
CCGGGATCCATGATCATTTCATGCGCGGTAAGATTACCCTCATCGCCTGCCCCAAGCTGGATGGCTTTGATTATGCGGCAAAGCTGGCTGATATATTGAAGCAGCACCAGATCAAAAGCATAACCGTCCTGAAGATGGAGGTGCCCTGCTGCGGGGCGCTGGTGGAAATGGTCAAGGCGGCTCTGCGCAGCGCCGGCGAGCCCATCCCCTGGCGCGTGGCAACCATATCCAGGGATGGCCGCATCGTGGAGGAGTGTTAAATACAGTCTCTGCATCAATAAATAGCTGCAAAAGGCCGTAGAATATAAATGTAAAGAGGAGGTTTTATCATGATTGAAAAGAAGTATACTTTTACCAGGACAGATCAAAAAACTGTGGAAAAAATTATCGAGGATGACCATGTTGCTCTCAATCACATGGTTTTGCCGGAGGGCGAGGCGCTGCCTGAACATCATGCCAATTCTCATGTTTACATGGTCGTGCTGCGGGGCAAGCTCACCTTAAGGCTGGAGGGGCAGGATGAGCACAGCTATCCCGCCGGCAGCATTGTAGCCATACCTTACCGGACAAAGATGCAGCCCCTTAACCGGGATGACGAGGTGCTGGAATTCTTTGTAGTAAAAGCGCCCTCTCCGAAAACCATGGAGCAGAACCGCTGCGGCTGCGATTGCCGCAGCAAGTAACCACTTCAGGGTGGGCATAAGCAAGATACCTGGCTTGGAGATCCTTCGCTTCGCTCAGGATGGCAAACGATGTGCTCCCCCCTTTGAAAAAGGGGGGGCGGGGGGGGATTTAAAAAATTTACCCTCCCCTATAAACCTGGCGGAAAGGATGATTTTCTCAAAGTTCCTTAGGGGTTCTTGGTACTCCTCAATCAACGAAAAAGGAAATTGAGGTGAAACGAATTGCCAACAGCAGATGACAGGCTGCAGGAAAATTCCGGGGGGCCGCGAGATATCTGGCTGGCCGGCGGCTGCTTCTGGGGCGTCGAGGCTTACTTCGCCCGCCTCGAGGGCGTTCGTCGCACGTCCGTGGGCTACGCCAACGGCAGGACCGTCCATCCTTCCTACGAGGAGATCGCTTCCACCGGCCACGCCGAAACGGTGCAGGTTACTTACGATCCTGACAGGATCAGCCTCCAGGAGCTCTTGAAACACTTTTTCAAGATCATTGACCCCACCAGCAAAAACCGCCAGGGGAACGACGTGGGCACGCAGTACCGCACCGGCATTTACTCCAATGACCCCGGCGACCTGGAGACAGCCCGCGCCGTCCTCGCCGGAGAGCAGAAAAAATATCAAAAGCCGGTGGTTACCGAGGTGCTGCCGCTGGAGAACTACTACCTGGCTGAAGAGTATCACCAGGACTACCTGGAGAAGAATCCCGGCGGCTACTGCCATGTTGACCTCTCAGCCCTCCCTGAAAGGAAGAAGCCCGCAGCGACCCGGGCATACCGCAAGCCTCCGCCCGAAGAGCTGAAAAAATCTCTTTCCAGGAGACAATTCCAGGTGACCCAGCTCAACGCCACCGAACCGCCCTTTGAGAACGAATACTGGGATCATCATGAGCGCGGCATCTACGTGGATGTCGTTACCGGCGAACCCCTCTTTTTATCAACGGACAAGTTCGATGCGGGATGCGGCTGGCCCAGCTTTACCCGCCCTGTTGACCGCAGCGCCATCGTGGAGAAAGAAGACCGCAGCTACGGGATGATCCGCACGGAGGTGCGCAGCCGGGCCGGCGACTCTCACCTGGGGCACGTTTTTCCCGACGGCCCCAGGGATAAAGGCGGCCTGCGCTACTGCATCAACAGCGCCGCGCTGCGCTTTATTCCCCTGGAAGAGATGGAGAAAGAAGGCTATGGCGATATGATCCCTTTGATCAAGTGACAGCGGATTTTTACGAAATCTCAGAAAGCCGGTTGCAGCGTCCGGTTAAACCGGTAAACCGGGCGGTTAGATCGCGCAGTTAGTAGAAAGCCTGTATTGTCATCATGAAAAAGAGAAAAAGGTGACAGGGGGTGCCCCCTGTCACCTTTCTGTCCTTAGGCGTATTCCTTGCGGCGCTTGTGCAGAACGAGCATGAGCAGCCCGCCAAGCAGGCACATTGCCAGAAGTGATGCCGTTAGTGTATTGCTTTGCCCAAAAGTGGCCGGCAGCTGAGCCTCAGGGATCCACTTTGCGTAAAGGGTTATATTACCAGTCACCCTGTCAGCGGCGAAGTCCCATGCACTCTTACAATCGGCATCTTTGTACCATCCCCCGAAGGTGTAGCCTGCACGGGTGGGGGCCGGGGGGGCCGTAATCGTGCCGTTGGCAGGCACCGTAACGGCAGCTACCGCACTGCCTCCCTGCGAATCGAAGGTTACGGTGAAGGTGCCGGCGGTGTACTGCGCATAGAGCGTCGTGTTGCCGGCAATAGCGAAGGCGGCGCCGGGAGCGTAGCTTGTGCCGCTGCCGTCCGCCGCCGTGTTCCAGCTGCTGAAAACATAGCCCGCCGGCGGGGTGAAAGCGCACGGCAGCACTGTTGCCTGGGTCCCGGCAATGTAGGGGCTGTTTGCATCCGTCATCGAGCCGCTGCCGCCGTTGGCGTCATAGGTGAGAGTGTAAAGAGGCTTGATGGTCACATCTTTGGCCATTTGCTCTGGCTCATCTATGGCTGTAATATCTGCAAGGCCGGTAATGGATTGACAGCCAACCCCTTCACCAATTTCAATATTTACATCAAGCACCCTGCCGCCTTCGGGCGCGGTGATGGCACATCCGTTGAGCAGGATCCTGGCATGCTCGCCTTCGCCGCCAAAGGGAATGTCATCTCCTGCAAATATGGCGGCATATCCCCAATCTGAGCAGGAGGCGTTGACGAAGCTGTTATTGATGATGATGTCGCCTCCGGGAACCCCCGAAGCACAGGTCGGGCCGGTAGCGATGCCGAAAGCGGCGCCGTACACTGTCAAGGCGCTGTTGGTGATGGTCACGCTGCCGCTGTCGGTGTAGATACCGTTAAGATCTGTTCTGTCTTCATCTTCTTCGTCAAGCTCGCCTATGGATCTTATCTGGATATCAGGGCAATTGGCGATCACAACATCGCCTGCGCAGCGGATGCCGTTATAGTAGCCCGATATGGAAACCTGGCTGCAACCGGTGATGTTAACATCGCCAAAATTGCGAATGCCGTTATAGTCCAGGCCTGAAACAGAGACCTGGCCGCAATTGCTAATACTGACATCGCCGTCAACCCGGATGCACTGATCGTCTTCACTTAGGAGCGAAAGGGTATTGCAGTTGCGGATGACAAGATCGCCGCCTTCACCAGGTTTGCCGACGCGCAGCCCCATATACTCACCAACAGTGATGCCCAGGTTTCCGGTCATATCGATGGTCAGATTTCGGTAAGCCCGGATCCCGTGGAAGTTGGTGTCAAGGCTGAGGTTGCCGCCGCCGGTAACCTCCAGGCTGCCGTCACAGCAAAGAATGCCCATCCCGTAGCTGTTGGATATGCTGTTGTTTGTGCCCTCCGCCAGAACAATCTTGGCGCCGTCGGGCAGCTGAATGGCAAACTCCTCCTCCTTAAGGCCCACGTCAAGATTGATCCCGGAGAGAGTAAGCGTCTTTGCTGCCGCATCCCAGGTCCAGCCTTCACCTGACTCGCCGGGGTAAAGAGGATCGCTGCTATCCAGTGTAAAATCGAGAGGTTCAATGATTGCCGCAGTCTCTTGCGCTGCCGCTACAAATGGCAGTGCTGTCACCACGAGAAGCATAAAACCTATTAACAGAAACTAAAGTGACCGGAGATAAATCTCCCTGCCATCCGGATTAAGAAGAAATTATTCTTCCGCAAACTCTTGGCTAATAAAGAGTTTGCTGGTATTATGGATCAGGAGAATAACCAATTTATTGAAAGAAGCTGTCGGCATGTTTTAGGGATTGATTAATAAGGGGAGTTTGATGATGAACGTAATGGAAACGGTTCAAAAAAGGTATTCTGTGCGCTCCTATGATGATCAGAGACCGGTCGGCGATGAGATCAGAAGCAGGATTCAGCAGCTCTTCACGGAACATGACACCGGCCCCTTTGGGACCGCGGTGCGCTTTAAGCTGCTGGATCTTGACGCGGTGGACCCGGGGGAATCCAAAAGTCTGGGCACCTACGGGATGATCAGGGGCGCCCGTCTCTATATTCTGGGAGCGGTTAAAGATGTGAAAGGCTCCCAGATAGACCTGGGCTACTGTCTCGAGAAGATTATTCTCGAAGCCACTGCCATGGGGCTGGGCACCTGCTGGCTGGGCGGCACCTTCCGCCGGAGCAGCTTTGCCCGCCAGATGGAGCTGGCCGAAGATGAACTGCTGCCGGCAATAACTCCCGTGGGCTATCCCGCTGAAAGCGCGGCCATACAGGATAGAATAGTCAGGGCCGGCGCCCGCTCCACCCGGCGGAAGCCGTGGAGCCAGTTGTTCTTTTCCGTTGATGAGAAGACTCCGCTAACTGAAGATGCTGCCGGCGCTTACCGCAACGCCCTGGAGGCGGTGCGCCTTGCCCCATCCGCCAAAAACCGCCAGCCCTGGCGGATTGTCAGGGACCGGGAAGGCAGCTATCGCCTCTACCTGAAAGAAGACCAGTTTTACAACCGCATCCTGGGAAAAATCAAGATGCAGCATCTCGATATGGGCATTGCCATGTCTCATTTTGAACTGGCCGCAAGGGAGCAGGGCATTAACGGCCGGTGGGACCCGAGCGCCCCTGCTGTCAACATCCCCGGCCTGGAGCATATTGCCCTCTGGAGAGACTGATCCAAACATCGGTTGAAAAAAATCATATACCCTTTTTCTGCAACTGCTTATCTACAAAAGCTTCAAAACACAGCCCCGCTGCTTTTTATTCATTTCTCTTTACTGGCAGGAGATAAATCTATTACAGTCGAACTTATGACAATATTCTGCTTGTGAATTTTTCTTAGGCAGACTGAATCAATATGAGCAATAAAATAGGGAGGGGCTTGAGTTGGCCAGCGGGCGTATTAAATTAGTCCACCTTGTGAGCGCCCTTACCCTGGGATTCTCCCTGCCGGCCATTGCCGGAAGCGCGATTCACCTGGCCGTGCCGCTGGATATGGCGGTAGACAATTTGTTCGGGATTTTATACCTGCTTTCTCTTACGGCGATTATCTTGCTGATTTACCTGGATGATCGTTTCATTAATCGAGAAAATTATCTCGGTCGTCGACTGCACCGCCGGGGCTATATCTGTCTGGCAGCCATGATTGCCGGTTTTGCGATGTTGGCCTGCTTAAACATGCTGACTGCTCTCATTTATACCGGGCGCTTAAACTTCCTGGTCTACGGCGGAATCTATCTGATCTATTTTGGACTTCCCATTTTGGGCTCAATCCTGGCATGGAATAACCTGGCTGCGGTAAAAGGCGGTTTCCCGCTGCGGATGGGCCGCTGCTCCGGTGCACTTAGAGCCGGCAGTCCCGGCAAAAAAACGATTCTGGCGATATCCTATGTTATCCTGATTTCAGGATCGGCCGCTCTCTATTTCCTTCTGGCCGGCAACAGGTCCATATTCTTTGAGAGCGCGCCCCAGTTTGTCGAAATCTTCCTTTCCGGGTTTTCTCTTTACCATGCTTTCATCCTGCTCAGCACAGCCGTTTTAATTTTAAAGCTGCAAAACCGGCCGGGCGGCGCTGCGGCCTTCTTCACAGGAATATTGGGCCTGGCCTGTTTTGCCCTCCACCTGATTCCTTTGTTGGCCATGCCCAAGACCTGCGCCGGTGCTGAGGCTGAATTTACCCGTACATTTGGAGGCAGCCGTTTAGAGAAACTTGAATCTGCCTGGGAACATTATTTTCTAAAAACACCTTTCTCTTTGCCGGCTTATTTTTTAGGACTCCCCCCGGAGGAATACCGCTATGAAAGAGATATTCTATTTTATGAAGGGAGCGGCGGCATTGAAGATGGGCTGAAGCTTTATTACGACGTTTTCATGCCGCCTGAAGGGAAAACCGGCCTGCCGGGCAGCGGGACGGCGCTGATCCGGATACACGGGGGCGCCTGGATCGCCGGCGACAAGGGCTTTGCCAACATGATGCAGGTAAACAAGTATTTTGCCTCCCAGGGTTACACCGTTTTTGACCTGCAGTACGGCTTGACTGACCGGGTGAAGCTCACTGCATTGCAGCCGCTGCTGGCCAAACGCGAACGCGTGGGCCCTTTTATACTGGATGACATGATCCGCCACCTGGGCATATTTACCAGATACCTGGCCGAACATGGCGCTGAATATAATCTCGATCTCAATTCGGTCTTTATTTCGGGAGGCTCCGCCGGTGGGCAGCTGACCACGGCGCTGGCTCTGGCTGCAGCCGGCGGGCATTATCCCCACCTATTCAGCGATGCGATAAGCATCAAGGGCTATCTTCCCCTTTATCCGGCCAATGAGACCAGTTTTTTGCCCGCAATCGGCGAAGCGCCTGAATGGATTGACGTGAGTCTTCTGGTTGATAAAGAGAGCCCCCCTTGCCTGATTTACCAGGGGAGCCATGATGGGATGGTTCCCCTGCATACGGCGCGCAACTTTAAAGAGAAATATCAGGCCGCCGGCAACGAGCAGTGTGCGCTCCTGGAAATGAATTGGGCCGGCCATGCCAGCGACTTCTATTTTTCCGGTTATTTCAACCAGGTCTGGATTTACTATATGGAGCGATTCATGGCTCTTTTTCGATAGCCCGTAAGCATAACGATACAGCAATAAACGTTCTTCCCGGGCGGGAAGGAATGGCGCCGCCCGGCATAGAAGCAAACCTTTAGGCAAAACCGGACAAAAACCCCATATTATAAATTGCTGCCGCAGCCGTGTTTGCGGAGATCACCGGTTTACACAGGCAGCCAATAAGGAGAAAGAGTGAGTGGGAGGCTTATGGATTCGGCAAAAGACAGATTCATTATTCCAGCTCAAGAAGGGCGCGCTTTTAAATTGCCGAAAGACAGGAAAATGCGGGTGATTGATCCCGAGGGTAAACAAGTAGCCGATTTTCTTGCTTTCAACGCCGCAGAGCCCCGCGAATATCTTTCTACCGGCGCAACTATCGACAACAACGGCTCTCTCTACATCAAGGTGGGCCAGTATTTGTATTCTAACCTCTATCAGCCCATGCTCCAGGTAACCGCCGATACCGTGGGGGCGCATGACCTGCTCCATCCACCCTGCAGCCCGGAAATGTATCGCTTCCAGTACGGGATCGCAGGCCCGCATCCGAGCTGCCAAGAGAATTTTAAGAGGGTGCTGGCTGGATTCGGCCTTGACGAAAGCTATATCCGGACGCCCTTCAATATTTTTATGAACACGCGGGTTTATGAAGACGGGCGTCTCGAGATAAAGGAGCCCCTTTCAAAACCGGGTGACTACATTGAGCTGATTGCAATGCTCGATCTGATTGTCGCCGTGACCGCCTGCTCCGTTGCCGAGAGCAGTTGCAATGCCGGCCGCTGCGGCCCCATCATGATCGAGATATACTGATACCTTTGAGCCGCCGTGGGACACCGGGGACGTACCTGTTTGTCCCACTCCTTGGGCTCCAGAGGCTTCTGAGGGGGTGTGCGGGTTGGAACGGCAGCTGCATATTTCCAGGGAGTTTGCCGAGCTGCAGGAGAGGCTGCGGGCGCTGCGAACCGAGATGGTTAAGCTCATTGCCGACCGGGATCACTTGCTGAGGACAGTCAAGCCCAACCTGGAGGCGAAATATTACGCCACCATCGGTAAAGAACAGCAGCGGCTATCTCTCTTGCGCAACGACGTCTTAAGGCTGCGGCGAAAGATTGAACTGATGCGGGCCTCCCTCAACCGGGGAGAGAAGCCTGACCTGGAATTGATTGAGGAGCGGCTTGACGAGGAGCTGCAGCAGTGGGTTGAAGAGCTGCGGGAGCTGGCCCGCAGGGTCGAGTGGGCCGTGGACTATAACCGGCTGCCGCGGCTCTCCGCGGAGGAGTCCCGGGAGCTGAGAAGGCTCTACCGGGAGCTGGTGCGAAAACTACATCCCGATTTAAACGAGACCCTTCCGGATAACTTTAAGTATCTCTGGGATAGAGTGCTTACCGCCTACCGGAACGGCGATCTCGAGGAGCTGCAGACCCTCTCGCTCCTGCTTTCTGAGCATAAGGAGGAGCTGCCGCCCGAGCCTTCTACCATGGAGCAGCTGGTCGCTGACATTAAAAAGCTGGAGCAAAAAATTAGGAAGCTTTTGGAAGAAATTTCGAAAATGCAGGAGCAGTTTCCTTTTAGCTATCAGGAGAAGCTCGCCGACCCCGCGTGGATTGCCGCCCAGAAGGAGAACATCGAGAAACAAATCGCGGAGATGGAGCGGCACAGGCAAACTTATCAATCCATTCTTGCAGAACTTGGCGGCGGAGAGGCGTCTACAGTTCATTGAGGGGGTGTCTTCATGGGCCGCGGGCTGGTGCCCTCCAGCGAGGAGATCTGGAAGATAATCCAGGGCTATTTTGGCGGCAATGTGCAGATTCTGCCCTATATCCAGGAGATCTTTCTCATGGAGTGTCATATCGCTGGGACCAGTTACCTGGACCTGGAAGCGGTGGAGGCCGAGCTTAAGGTGGGGGATGCGCTGCTGTTCCGGCGCGAGCCCGATAATGTTCACGATCACCTTGCGGTGGCTATCTACGATCGGAAAGAACGCAAACTGGGCTACCTGCCACGGGCAAAAAACGAGGTGCCGGCGCGGCTGATGGACGCGGGGAAGCTCCTTTTTGGCAAGATTGAAGCCAAGGAGTGGATGGGAAAGTGGCTGAAGATAACGGTACGTGTATTTATGAAAGACATGTAAACGGCAGGCGTGACTTGTTCAATCGGTGGTTTTATTTAGAACCCGGCGGGGAGAGGAGAAGGGATCATGAAAAAAATAGCGTTTCTGGTCATGGCCGTTTTTACATTTCTTATTATTCATGAAGGGGCTCATATGGTGGTAGCCCATGCTTACGGTGAGCTGGAGGCGTTCCGGCTGCACTTCTACGGCGCTGAAGTAATCTTCAAAACACCCGTGGAAGAGAGGTCGGGGATCCAGTGGGGCTTCATCTCCGGCTCGGCCAATGCGCTCACCCTGGCGCTGGGCTACCTGCTCTTGGCGATCCGGAAATCCCTGGCGGCGCTTAGGAATTCTTTCTGGAGAAACTATTTCTACTATCTTGCCCTTCTTTTCTTGCTCATTGACGCTTTCAATTTATCCATCGGGCCTTTTTTCTACGGCGGCGATATCGGGGGAATTACGGTAGGGTTTGGCCTGAACCGCTACCTCATCCAGGGCATATTCCTGCTTGTCCTATTGCTGAACCGGGAGCTGATTGTGCGGAAGCTGTTCCCCGTTTTTGGCGTGAAAACCAGTCATCCCTTGTTTCAACCGCTTTTCAAGAGATAAACATGTCATCCTGAATACTTTTTATGTCAACAAGAGGGGCTGCCTCAAAAGAGCAGCCCTTTGCTAATTTAATTCCCTTTTAAATGATTGCCTTTATCTTATTCTTTCAATGCGCATCCGCTGCAGCCGGGCAATTCTCTCCCTGATCGGCGGATGTGTGCTAAAAATTGTAGCCAGGCCCTCTGCAGAGAAGGGGTTGATAATGAACATGTGCGCCGTAGCCTGGTTAAGCTCGCGCAGCGGGCGCCGGCGGGCGTAGCTATCCATCTTGGCAAGGGCTGAAGCCAGCCCCTGCGGGTTGCCCGAGATCCTGGCTGCGGTGGAATCAGCTCCGTATTCGCGTGTCCGCGAGATAGACATTTGGATTAATAGAGCCGCGAGAGGAGCCAGCACCAGGGCAAGCAGCCTGATCAGGGCCAGCGCCGCGCCGCCGCCTTCGTTGCGCCTGCCGCCTCCGCCGAAAGCCGCGCCCCACATTCCGAGCCGGGCTACGAACATGAGGGCGCCGGCAATAGCCGCAGCTATGCTGCCGATGAGAATGTCGCGATTGCGAATATGGGCCAGCTCGTGACCCAGGACTCCCTTAAGCTCTTCGTAGTCCAGCATTCTCAGCAGCCCCGCAGTGACTGCGATCACGGCATTTTCGGGGTTGCGTCCCGTGGCGAAAGCATTGGGCTGGTCAGTCGGCATCAGGTAAACCCGCGGCATGGGCATGTTGGCGTTATATGTCAGTTCGCGCAGGGCCCGGTAAACCCCGGGGGCTTCGCTTTCACTGAGCGGCCGTGAACGAGTCATACTGATGGCGATGCGGTCGCTGAACCAATAAGAGAAAAAGTTCATGGCCAGCGCCAGGATGAAAGCGATAATAAGCCCTTCTTGACCGGCGATAAAGTGACCCAGCAGAAGGAAAATTGCTGTCAGAAGTAACATCAACAAGAATGTTTTCAGCCTGTTCATCCTGGAACCTCCCTTCATCTTGCGTTGGCTCTTCTCTTATATTTTATCACGTTTTTCTCTCTCATAGTAGCTTGTATAGAAAAGGATTTGGCGATTAGAGAATAGAATAAATAAATAGACAATTTTATATTGTATAAAATTAGAGTTATATGCATTTTGGTGGGGGGATAACATGAATTACAATGATCAGATTGAGCAGGCCGCCGCCTTAATCAAGGAAAGCAGTGGCTTTTACTGCCTGACCGGGGCTGGACTTTCCACGGAAAGCGGTATTCCCGATTTTCGGACTCCGGGAACGGGGATTTGGGAGAAAGTGGACCCCATCAAAACCGCTTCAGTGGAGGTTTTGCAGAGCAACCCCCGCCTCTTCTACGAGGCGGCCTTCAATCGCTTCGCCAGCATTACCCTGGCCGAGCCTAATCCGGGACATTATGCCCTGGCGAGGATGGAAGAGATGGGTTATCTAAAAGGAGTGGTAACGCAGAATATCGACGGACTGCATGTAAAAGCCGGTTCACGCAAGGTCTGGGAGGTGCACGGCCACCTGCGCTCCGGCTACTGCCAGGGCTGCAAAAAACGTTATTCGTTTGAAGAGCTTGTTCAACAGGTTGAGCTGAAGAGGATTCCGCCTGTCTGCCGGAATTGCTTTAATGTCTTGCGCCCCGATGTGGTTCTTTTTGGCGATCCCATGCCGCCGCTCTTTTATGACGCTGAAGACACCCTGCGCCGTCACTGCGATCTCATGCTGGTGGCCGGCAGCAGCCTGGTCGTTTACCCCGTGGCTTATTTGCCGGGGCTGGCAAGAAAGCTCATCATAATCAACCTGCAGCACACCGGTTATGACGGCTCCGCAGAGCTCGTGATCCGGGAAAAATGCGGCAAGGCGCTGCACGATATTGCCGAAAAGCTAAGCCCGCGGAAGGAGACATCGTAAAGCTTCAGACAAAGCACGCCTTTTTATTTAACAGGATTAGCCAAAAAAGAGGAAATTTATCCTTTAACGTCGAATGGTCTCTACTGCTGATAAAGTAGAGATTATTTTTTAAAAAGGAGTGATAACAGGCAATAGCAATATCAGAGAGGTCTAGGAAAGAGATTAGAGAAGTAAGGCTGCTTAATTGGGGAGACAAATTTTTTCAACTTTAACTTGGAAGGAGATCTGGCATGAGAGCAAAAATCTTGACCAGCCTGGTTATCATTGCTCTAGCTTCGGCGCTGGCCGGAGGCGCGACCTACGCTGTATTCACCCACCGCGCAGAAATAGAAGGCAACCTTATCTCGTCCGGAAATCTTGAGTTTGACCTTGTTGGCGATCCTTTCAATGTGACCAACATGAAACCTGGAGATAGCGTAGAAGGCTATATCGAAATTGCCAACACCGGTTCGCTTGATATGATCTTCAGGACCTTCATAGAGCCGGATGTAACCAGTACGCCAGGTTTTACCGATCAGCTCCTGGCAAGTGTAATCATTAATCCCACTGATTATGTCTCGCAGAATTACGGCAGCTATGTCAGGTATGGCCCTGCCAACAAATCACTTTGTGATCAGGTTCCGCTTACTTACCTGGTTACAAATGGAATGGACAATGAAAGTGCCACCTTTGATGATGGGTACCCGCTTAAACCGGGGCAAGTTGCTATTTATAAGGTGACGATTGAGCTGCCCTTTGAGACTGGCAGCGAATGGGAGAATGCCACCTTCCAGGGCGATCTGGTAGTGGAAGGCACCCAGGCCGACTATCAAACCCCGGGTAATGTGCAATACTAAGGTGAAAAAAGAAATATAGCTGCAGGCCGCCCTTTCGCTTTGCAGTGGGAGGGCCGGCCTTTTACCTGTTTCCTGTAAGAGAAAAAAGAGTGCATGTCTTGCCCGGAATCGCCGCGCCATATTTGAATTAAATCAGGAGCGGGTTTACCAATGAAGAGTTGCGCGAAACCAAGAAAAGCTGCGGCCGGCAGGTTTATCGTGGCGCTGCTGTGCCTGGCCGGCCCGGTTCTCATCTGCTGCCCCCTGCCGGCTTTTGCCGCTGCGCGAATCGAGGTAATCGGCAGCGAGCAGGGCTTGAGAGTGAAAGGGGACACCCCGCTTTTTTACCTTACAGACATTGCTGCCGGCGCATTTGACGAGGCCGTGGTGACAGTAAAAAATGAAGGGCGGGAAGCCCTTGTCTGCACTCTTTCCGCGCGTATGGACCGCGGTGACCGGCAGCTTTTTGAAGGCCTGCTTTTTGAGGTTGCCGCCGCCGGCGGAGATTTCCGCTACAGCGGGCCGCTTAACATGCTGCAAGATATAACCGTAACCAGCCTGGATCCCGGAACGAGCGAAGACTTGCAGCTTAAACTCCTGTTGCCGGTTACATCGGGCAACGAATTAAAAGATTTATACCTTGATATGGCCCTGGTATTTGCAGTTTCTTCAACAACTCCTGCCCCCGATCTGCCCCGAACCGGCGGGCAGCTTGGGTTAATATATATCCTGCTGGGCATATTGCTCTGTATTCTCCTGGCGGCGATTGCCGGCAGGCGCTTACGGAAAAGGCGCTTTAGGGGAACTGTTAAATAAATTCGTTGGCAGGGCGCACACCGGCGGGATAAGCCCTGTCCGGACTTTGGACAGAGAAAATTAATTAATCGCGCTGCAGCCACAGGAGGTCAGGAAGGCGAATGAGTAATTATGATCAATATCCGGTCAGCCAAATTACGATGACCCGTGCCGAGAGGCAGAGGCTCGAGGCGATGCAGCGGCGCAGGCGGAAGAGTGGCCGGGAGACGATGGCAGGTAAAATAATCCTTATATTTTTACTGTTAATCGCTTCCGTGTTCGTTTACGCGCTTATAGAAAGCAAAATAACAGGCGACTCCCCCCAGCTTGCCGGGCGGCAGTTCTACATTGTCGTTAGCGGCAGTATGGAGCCTGTCATTGCGCGTGGAAGCTTACTGGTGGTGAAGCCGGTCGATCCGTCTGAATTGAAGAGAGAAGATGTCATCACCTTTATTGATCCTGCCGATCCCGTGCGTGTAGTCAGCCATCGCATCATGGATGTGGTGGCAGGAGGCTCGTTCATTACACGCGGTGATGCCAACAACACGGATGATCCCAAACCTGTTCCGGCGGAGAACATACTTGGGAAAGCCGAATATGCCATTCCTTATGCCGGCTATGTTCTTGATTTTGTCCAGTCCACAGAAGGCCTGATTATAGCGGTCTTGATCCCCTCGCTTTTAATTGTAGTGTTTGAATTTCGCAAACTGCTGCAATATGTGGCGATGATAGAAAAAGAGAAGAACACCGGCTCCGTTTCATAAGGCTGAGGGCACTCCTTCTCCCAGAACCGGCGTAAGCCATTAAGTCCGGCACTAAAATGTCCTGCTCTTTTTTTGAGGGCAATAATTTTTTTTGCAGGACAACCGGGCCGGAAACCGAATAACTACAATTGTTCAATAATAACACATTTTTCCGGGCTTGCCGGAAGGAAAGGGGCTAGCGACTTGGAATACAGGATTGTCGGTACGACGATGCCGCTGCTGGAGTTTACCCTCAACCGGGATGAGCGTATTTGCGCCCAATCGGGCGCCATGAAATGGATGGGATCTGGAATTAAGATGGAAACCACCATGGAAGGCGGGATTGGCGGGGCTTTAAAACGCAAATTAACCGGCGAAAGCGCTTTTATGAATTATTTTACCGCCCTTAGTGATGGTGAAAAAATTGCGTTTGGGCATACTTATCCGGGTCATATTATCCCGGTGGACGTTTCGCAGATGGGCGTGGTTTGCCAGAAAAGGGCTTTCCTGTGCAGCTTCGGAGATGTAAAACTGGATATAGCTTTTCAAAGAAGGCTGGGGACCGGTTTTTTCGGCGGCGAAGGGTTTATTATGCAGAAAATTTCGGGCAGCGGCTTGGCTTTTGTTGAAATCGACGGCGAGAGCATCGAACTTGAACTTGCGCCGGGCCAATCAATCAAGGTGGAAACCGGGGCTGTAGGGATGTATGAGGACTCGGTGAAGATGGATATTGAAACAGTGAAAGGTTTCAAAAACATATTTTTTGGGGGCGAAGGGCTCTTCTTGACCGTGCTGACAGGTCCGGGCAGGGTCTGGCTGCAGACAATGCCTATCCAGGGCATGGTTGCCGAGATGAGCAGTTTCCTGCCGCGGCCGCAGAGCAGCCGGTAATGAACCGCGGGCTGAGCCGAACCCCGCATGGAGAAACTAAATGAGGCGGCGGCATGCCGCCTCTCGGGCTAAATTAAGCACATTTCAGCAAGGAAGGGGGATTCTCATGCCGGTCCGGCGGGTTTTTCTTTTTGCCAACGGTGACTGTAATGAACCAGGTTCCTACCGGCGCCTGATCAAACGGGAGGACGAAATTGTCTGTGTTGACGGCGGGAGCCGCCATGTTATGGCCATGGGGATTCGCCCTTCTGTGGTGGTGGGAGACGCCGATTCGATTGATCAGGAGTTCCGGCAAATACTGGATCAGCTCCCCGTAAAATGGATTTGTGATCCGGCTTTGGCACAGGAGCAGTCAGATCTGGAGATGGCCCTTGAATATGCCCTTTCGCTTCAACCGTCTGAAATTATCATCTGCGGCGCTCTTGGAGGAGATAGGGTTGACCATACCCTGAGCAATCTTTTTCTGCTGATACTCCCTTTCAGGGCGGGCATCCCGGCAAGAATCATCGATGAGCGGCAAACGGTGCGGCTGATGGATCGAGAACTGACTGTAAAGGGGCAGGCGGGTGATTATCTCTCATTATTTCCACTTACCCCCGAGGTTACCGGCGTCACCACTGAGGGGTTAAAATACGCCCTTATTGAGGAGACTCTCTACTTCGCCTCCACCCGCGGCTTGAGCAATGAGCTGCTTGCTGAAACTGCCAGGATCACTGCAGCCTCGGGCCTTCTGCTGGTCATCCACACCAAAAGAACCTCTTGCTGAACAGGAAGCCGGAAGGGTAGGTGTAAGGGCGAGGCACCTCCTGCCTGCGGAGATTACTAACTTTTCGGGGATCAAATAAAAAGTCCCCCTTTTTTAAGAGGAATTTAGGGGGATTTGAATTTATTGGAAATGCACTGCAGCCTGTATAAATCCCCCCCGGCCCCCCTTTTGCAAAGGGGGGAGTAGCTGCTCCTACAATTTGTAGGGTATAAAAATGTGGGAAGGGAAAACTCTGCGGGTGCTGAATTTAACAAAGATATAATCCAATGCAGAGGAGTTGCCGCAGCAGTCATGCTTGAGCCTATGTTGATCTTTACCACAGCATTGATTGTAGGCCTTTCGGGAGCGCTGATGCCGGGACCGCTTACTGCGGTCACTGCGGAACACGCTCTCCGCCGCGGCTACTCCGCAGCCCCTCTGGCCACCCTGGGCCACGCTTTGCTCGAGGCGGTTATGGTTCTTTTGCTGATTGTGGGCTTGGGAGAATTTCTCGCCCTGCCTTATATGACAGCCGCAATCGGTGTCGCCGGAGGGCTGGTGCTGGCCTGGATGGGATGGGGCATGGTCAGAAGCGCAGCCGGGGTTTCTTTATCACTTGACACCTCCTCGAGCGGGAAAGCCGGTTCTCCTTTCTGGAGTGGACTGATTGCCACTGTTTCCAACCCTTACTGGTTTCTCTGGTGGGCCACTGTCGGAGCGGGGTACGTTGCTCTCTCTCGCGAGCACGGCATTCCCGGGGTGTTGCTCTTTTACAGCGGCCATATCCTGGCTGATTTTCTTTGGCTCTTTCTAATCGCCGCGGCGCTGGTATCGGGGAAGAAATTGCTCACCGACAGGATTTACAAATGGATTGTCTTTGGCCTGGGGCTCTTTTTATGCGCTTTCTCACTCTATTTCATCTGGTCCGGGCTGCAGTTCATCTTAAGCTGGTAGCTGCCTCTTTTTTTCTCCAACCTGATAAGTTATAGATCAAAAGGATATTTGCTGTAATTTAGAGAATATATGGGATATTATGCTGAAATGAGGTAGATATTGTTGTCGCGATTAGATCAGGCTTATCAGCCGGAACATACCGTTTCCAAGTCCAGAGGTTACTGGAAAGTAATCAGCGTATTAATTATCTCCTTGGCCGTGCTGTTCATGATTTTAAATTTGGCTGCCACCGTGCGAGGGCGGACACTTTATCTGGTCAACGGTTTGGATCGTCCTTATGTATGATTACCGGTATTTTGCAGGCAAGGTCTTTTGGGAGTTCCGGAACATTGACTATGTTTTCACGGATTTCCCGGAAACAGTCGAGACCAATTTTATTAAGCGTTCTCTGACCCTGGAAAGGTTATCCCTGGTTACGGAATATGATCCTTCTCTTGTGGCCAATGACCTGGCCATAGAAGAGGATATCGAGAGTATTGTTTCCTGGAGCATTCACCAGTTGGAAAATAACCCGCTGAACAGCGTCTATTTATATTATCTTAAAGCTTATTATCCGGTGGAGGATCGGCTTGCCTTTTTAAGGCAAAGACTTGGGGAACGCCCTGTACTTGTTGACTGGCACAGGTTCTATCAAGATGATATGTATAAAATGGCGCCGGAACATGACCTGGCCGCCGAATATACCGCTTATCTTGCGGATCAGCCGGGGGATTCCTCTTTGCAGTATCTGCTGGGAAGAGTAATGGCAGATCCGTTTGAGTCGGAGAAAATCTACTTGCAGTCGGTAGAAAACGACAACCCCAGCCCCTATGGCTACTATGGCCTGGCCTATCTTCTAACAAGCAGGGGCGATTTTGCCGGGGCGAAAAGCTATCTGGAAAAAGGCCTGGCGCTGATGCCCGATGTTTTTGATTTTACATGGCTCGAAAAAGAGCTCCTGTGGGCGCTGGGGAAGTATGACGAACTGCTTGCGCGAGTGGAGGAGCAGATGGAAATCCAGCCCTACAATATTGACCTGGTGGAGGAATCCATTTGCCTCTACGCCGCAAAGGGAGACTCAAATTACGCTCTGTATGCAATCGAGGAATTTATGCTGCTCATCGATGACGGATCTGCAGAAGACTACGGCATCGTGAACAGGTATTTACAGGCAGTGGCAGCGTATGCCGGGGGGGAATTGGATGAATACCTGCAGCTGCTGTCAGCTGTAGACAGAGAACGCTTCGCTTTCGAAATCTCGTTAACCTCGGGGCATCTGGCTGGCGCCTTGAGCTTTCTTGACCAGGTGGAGCACGCAAGCGCTACCGATTATCTGCTGCTGTATATCGCTGCAAAAAATCAGGGTGAAGATGAGATGGCGGATTCATCTCTGCAAAAAGCGCTGGATATGCTTGACAACAACCCGGATGAACACTACTTTGCGCTCTGCTTGGCGGGCAGCACCGAGCCAGCGCCGGATAAAATAACCCATCTGGCAATGCTCCCTTATGATAAAAGCATCCTGTTAACCGCTCTGGGGGTGAAATACCCCCAGCATCGTTCGCAGTTCTTTGCACTGGCAGATAAGTTAAACAATTACCCGAAATTCCCCTATCATTTTTTGAAAGATATTCATCGAAGCTAATGGCGAAGCCGTACGACTCTTACGAACTTAAACACTGATAACAAGAGAAGCCGGTAGTTTTAAAGCCGGCTTTTCTCGTTTGATGGAATGCTAAAAGTTGATACCGATGAGGGGGTAGAACCAGTTGTAGAATGAGAGCAGCAGCTCAGTAGGGGTGGAGATGGGGACGCCGGTGGAGATCAGGAGGGCGTAGAGCGTGGCGATGATCCAGATTACCGCAAACCCGGCCAGTTCCGGCCATCTCTTCCCGTTGACCAGTGCGGGAACCTGGAGCAGTGCGATTAATATCATTATCAGTCCAACCCAGATTACCATAGCGGAAGCCTCCTATAAAGGATCTTTAATCAATCCGGCACGGAGAATGACGAAGTTAACTTTAAGGTCAATCTTTAGGCGGGGGAAGATCTCTTCGTCCCACCGGGGTCCGATTTTTTCCCACAGGCGCGGATTTTTACGGTAGATCAGGTTGCCGAAGCCGAAGATGTCAGACTTCAGTTCCTGGGCGCGGCTGAGGATATCCTCAATGCGGTTGCGCGCCGTCGTTGCGGCCCGCCTCTCCAGGGAGCGGGTCAGTTCGCTCTCGTCGCTCAATATTTCATGGCCGTCGAATTCCGTGACGCGGCCGTAAAGTTTAACCTCCATTTTGATTTTCCAGTTTTTATCATCGCCGCTTAGGCTCATTTTGGCCTTGTGGCTGTGCACTTCAATGTTGACATTGCTTCCCGTAGCGGGCGACTCAATAACAAAGTTGGAGCGGAAAGCGCGGCCGGTGGCAAAAGCCCAGCCCTGTGTCTGCCTGGCATTGGCCCATCCGACCATGCGATCGCCCCGGAAGAGGGCGCTGCCGCCGATGCGGGCCGGCGGTGCAATGCCGGCTTCGCCGCCTTTCTCACCGCTTTTCTTTTCGCTTTCGAGAACCTCCAGCCTTCCGGCGAGCATCTCCTGGCCCGGTTGAGAGAGGACGACCAAGAGCTCGTTTAGATTTCGCTCCGGAAAGATGCCCCTTTCAAAGCGGGTGGTCACGATAAAGCGGTCCATGCCCCGCCCTCCGGTCTCTTCTAGTGGAAAATCAGCCTCCATTATTTGGCGGAGATCGCCGTCAATTACCACCGGTTTGACGATAAGGCGGAACTGCCGCTCCCGCTCAAAGAGATCGAAGATATCTTTGAGTCCCCGCCGGGCCAGGTTTTCCGAGAAGAGAACTACCCGGCAGTGGGCCCAGAAAAGCTCGCGGCTGGAAACCTCGATGAGGTTGCGAATGGCTTCGAAGGGGGTCCGTCCCTTTGCATCCACTGTCCAAAAGGGTTTTTTACCGCCGGCGCCGCCTCCTCCTCCGCCGTCTCCGCCGGCTCCGCCCAGGGCGATGGGGTTGGCCAACTGGGCGAAAACCTGGTAGAGGCCGCGCTCCTGGTCATAATCGAAACCCACCGCCAGGACTATGCCCAAAAGCTCCGGTTCGCGCCGGTTCCAGCAGCCGGTGCAGCAGCTTCCGGTCATGAGGGCAATAAGCAGCAGCGTCAGCGCCAGCCGCTTAAGGCGCACCGGATCGCCCCCTTGAAAGCCGCCGCAAAAAATAAGCGATCCAGAGGATGGTAAATGGCACGATTATGATAATCAGGGCATAAGGAGCGAAAAACAGGGGCTTGAAAAACTCGAGCAGCTGAAAAACATTTTTTGAGACTTGGATTCCAAAGGCAGTCCAGATTACTGCCATGGGCAGGATCAGGGGGCGGTAATTACCCAGGCCCATTACCTGTGAAAGGCCTTTGGCGCCGCAGTAAAGGTAGATTGCCACCTCGACAAAGAGGCCCAGTCCCCAGGCGAAGACCGCCAGCGCTTCAATTCTATCGATGAATTCGCTGAGGGTGATTACCCGGACCATGCCGAATATTGGGAAGACGGTTTGTGCGCCCCGAACCGGCCCGAGAATGGCTACCGTTACGATAGCAATGGGGATCAAGATGGCGCTGCCTCCGGCCAGGGCCCACACCGCGGTTCGCAGGGCCCGCTTGGGTTCGTTGGTTGAAGGAGCCAGTATTGTCAGGACCAGGTACTGCACCGTGAACAGGGCCGGCGTTATGGCTCCTCGAAGAATCGGGCCGGCGCCCCGAGCGCAGACAGGCTCGAGATTGACCAGCATTGTTTGCAACTGGGGGAGCGGTATGAGCAGGCTGCCGATGATCATCAGAAGATAAATGGGAAAAAGCAGGTCGGCGGCCCGCCCGATGACCTCAATTCCGGCATAGGCCGCCGCGGCTGAGGCGATGACCATGGTTCCAATTAAAAAGACAAGGGGGGTATCCGGCAGTAAGACAGTTATCAGCATATTGGCGTAGGTGCGCGCTTCAATTGCGGCCATGTGCAGAAAGATCCACAGGATAACCATGCTCAGCGCCTTGCCTGTCCAGCGTCCGACCAGCATTTCGCTGTACTGGGTTACGGTTAAATCGGGGAAGCGGGTGCCGAGACTGCCGAAGAAGAGCAACAGCAGAGCCGCCGGGAAAAACTGGACCATGCTGGAGATCCAGGCATCCTGGAGGGCGTCGGCGGTGGTTAGTACCGGCAGGAAGGCCACGGCTATATTGCAGCGGATCATAAAGAGTATGAAATAAAGCTGGCGATTGGCTATTTTTTCCATATCTAATTATTTTTCTCCTCTTCGGGATCCTGTCCGGGCGCCGGCTTCTGCCCCGAGGGCTGGCGCAGCGGCTCACGCCCGCCAATCAGCTTGGGACGGGTTCGCATCCCCCACCACCAGAAAGCAATAAACGAGTCTTTTAGGTCGGACAGGATTAAAGGAGCCAGCGGGCTGAGATAGGGCATGCCAAAAGTACGCAGGCTGCAGAGGTGAACCAGGGTTAGCAGCAGGGCAAATTGCAGGCCGAAAAGCCCGAAAGTGGCTCCGAAGATGGTAAAGGCGAAGCGGATCAGCCTGAAGGCTACGCTCAGGCTAAAAGCAGGCGTGGTGAAGCCGGCGATGGCGGTTAGAGCCACAACAATTACTACTCCCGGCGAGACCAGGCCGGCGCGAATGGCGGCATCGCCCAGGATCAGAGCGCCCACAATGCTGATGGCCGGGCCGATAGCCGGCGGAAGCCGGAGCCCGGCTTCGCGCAGCATCTCGAAGATCAGCTCCAGGATCAGCATCTCGGCGAGAACCGGAAAGGGGACCCCTTCGCGGGAGCTGATAATACGCAAAAAAAGTGACGTCGGCAGCAGCTCGGGATGAAAGGTAACCACGCCGACGTAGATCCCCGGCAGGACCAGGGAGATGATCAGGGCGGCGTAGCGCAGCAGGCGGATGAAGATGCCGAAGGGCAGGGGCTCAAAATATTCATCAGGCGCCTGCATGAACATGGGCAGCTCGGTGGGCACGATCAGGGCAAAAGGTGTCCCGTTGGCCATGATCGCCACCCGCCCTTCCAGCAGGGAGGCGGTAACCTTATCCGGTCTTTCGGTGCGGTAAGCTTGTGGGAAAAGCGTATAAGGGTTATCTTCAATATAATGTTCAATGTAACCGGTTCCTAGAACGGCGTCGAGATCGATCTGCTGCAACCTGGAGCGCACTTCGCGGACCAGTTTATCCCGGGCCAGCCCCTTGATATAGAGCAGGGCCACCTCGGTGCGGCTGAGGCGGCCCAGGGTTATGGTTTCAATCCAGAGCTGGGGGATGGGGAGGCGTTGCCGGATCAGGGAGGTGTTGACCCGCAGGTTTTCGATAAAGCCGTCGCGCGCCCCGCGCAGGGTGGTCTCGTTTTCAGGTTCGCTTACCGCCCTGATTCTGGGGTTGCGCGTATCGCAGATCAGCGCGCCCGGGCTGCCGTCGAGGAAGAGGGCGGCTCCACCGCGGGAGATTCCGGTGAAGAGATCGGCGATGTTGTCTACCTGGCTGGTCTCATCGGTTGTGAGGAGCTTCTCCCGGGCAATTTCCAATCCCCGGCCCTTTTTCAGTGTAATCTTCAGCTTCTCCGATTCTATGATCAGGGTGCGGATGATCTCCTCGGCTGATCTCCTGTCGATGAGTCCATCCAAATAGACCAGGGCGCCGGGCAGATCGCCGGCGGTGAAGCGCCGCAGGCTGATGTCGTAGCTGAAGCCGCCCCTCTCTTTAATTTTCTGCAGGTTGGCTTCAAGACTTTTGCCCAGCTTTTCTTTGGCCGCCTTATCCTGCAGGACGCTGATATCCTCATCGGCGCCCCGCGGCAGGGCTCTTCTGTTTTTCCCAAACAAGTTTTTCAGCCGCTCGAACAGAGATGTCACCCTTTCGCTTTTATTCTCTATCTCTGTCTGGAAAATATGTAAACGCGCCGGAACGGGGCCAGGATAAAAAATGTCGAATAGACTATAAAAATAAAATAAAAAATGTTAAAATTATAAGGGAGCTAAATGGGCAGACGCCGGTTCTGTTGGACGTACTTTTGGACAAGGCAGGCAGCTTTTCCCGCCCCGGCCTTGGAGATGGTAAAATATCAAAAAGAATGGGGGAGAATAGTTGTTGAAGCTTAACGGTCAATCGGAGGTCACGAGGATTGAGAGTGTGCTGGTTAAACATGTCCGGAACGCCTGGTTGAGCCAGGATCATATCGACTCCTGGTGGCGCAAGCTCTACTATCCGGCCCGCCCTGACTATAAAAAGGCGGAAGAGGAATACGAGCATTTTGTCGGCTTGTTGAAAGAGCATATCCCGCAAGTTTATGAACTGCCTGCAAACGAAAAAGTTACCCCCGATTCCCTCTATCCGCGCGATCCGGTGGTGATCACCAAGGAAGGAGCCGTTCTCTTAAATATGGGCAAGGAGCAGCGCCGGAGCGAAGCGGAAGCGATCGGCGAGTATTGCAAGGAGCAGGGGATTCCTATTTTAGGTTCCATTACTGCGCCGGGAACGATGGAAGGCGGTGACCTGCTCTGGTTCGATGAAAGGACGCTGGCTGTGGGCTTGAGCTACCGCACCAACCGCGAGGGGGTGCGCCAGCTCCGGGAGCTGACCAAGGGATTTGTGGACCAGATCATGGAGGTGCCGATGCCGCACGCTAACGGTCCCGAGGAGTGCCTGCACCTGATGTGTATTATAAGCCCTATAGATGTGGACCTGGCAGTGGTCTATTCCCCCTTGATGATCGTGCCGTTTCGCAATTACCTGCTCGAAAGAGGGATCAAGCTGATTGAAGTGCCGCCGGAAGAGTATGTGAGACATGGCTGCAACATCCTGGCTTTTGCGCCCCGCAAATGCATTATGGTTGAGGGCAATCCGCGGACCCAGGAGGCGCTGGAGAAAGAAGGGGTCGAGGTTCACACCTACCCCGGAGAGGAGATCTCCATAAAAGGCGGCGGCGGCCCGACTTGCCTGACCAGGCCGCTCTTTAGAGGTTGAAAGCGCAGGTTTTTTCATCCTGTAGGGGCGGTGCATGCCCTTCCCGAACCTTAACCGAGAGTCAAAGCCGCCGTCCCCCTGGCTCATTGGCTCACAGAAAGCAGGAAGGTGATCCCGATAAAAGTATTGATACTGCGTGATTACCAATCTTTAAGCGAACACGCGGCCGGCCTGGTTGCCAAAGTTGTCCGGGCAAATCCGGCGGCGGTGCTCGGACTGGCCACCGGTTCCACACCGCTGGGTCTTTACCGCGAACTGGTAAGGATGGCGCAGCAGGGTCTTCTCGATTTAAGCAAGGTTACCACATTCAACCTGGACGAGTATTACCGGATCAAAAAAGAGGATCCGCAAAGCTACAACTATTACATGCGCCGGAACTTTTGGGAGCCTGCGGGGATTCCTTCCGGAAGAGCCCATATCCCGGACGGGAATCCCGAAGATGCGTCTGCCGAGTGCCGCCGCTACGAACAGAAAATCAGGGAGGCCGGCGGGATCGATTTACAGGTGCTGGGGATCGGCGTCAACGGCCATATCGGGTTTAATGAACCCGGGGAAGTGTTGCACGCGGAGACCCACCTGGTGCAGCTTTCCGGGGAAACCATTGCCGCCAACAGCCGTTTCTTTGAAAAAGCTGAAGACGTTCCCTGCTGGGCGCTGACCATGGGTATGGGGACGATCATGAAGGCGCGGCGGATACTGCTCCTGGCTGCGGGTTCAAATAAAGCGGAGGCAATTAGGGACACCGTCAAAGGACCTATTACCACAATGGTGCCGGCATCGCTGCTGCAGGCCCATCCCAGAGTGACGGTGATGGTGGATCGGGAAGCCGGTCAATATCTCCCGGGCAAAAGAAGATAGAGGGAGGGGAGAACCGGGTGATCCTCGATGTCATAAAAGGTCATATGGGCGGCAATACGATTGCCCTTCTTTACGGCGAACAACTGCCGGTGGGGAGAGAACTGGAGTTGTCGGTAAAGGCATTGGAGCAGAATTATCTCTGGTGCCATGAAGCGGGCATCATCTATCCTTCTGCTGCCGGCGGCATCGACTTGAGGGTAAAAATCAGTGAACCGACACGGCCCTCCTTTATCAGCGCCTGTGGAGGAATGACCCAGGTCCTGGGGAAAGCCCTGGTAGAAACAGATCTGGGGGAAAATTTCGGAATCAAGTTAAAGGAACCGGTCAGCGAAGTAATCATTGAAACAGATGCCGGTCCGGCCAGGCTGGAAATTCACACTGCGGGCGGCAAAGCTAAACGCACTATTACCGATATGGGCGCTTTCCTGAACGAATGCCTGGACAGGGGGGTGCGCCCCTGGAAGCTGCAGGGGGTCGAGCTTTACCAGGTGGGAGTGGTTATGGTGGTCAACGCGGACAATGTCAAGAGAGTCTACCCCGGCGCTGATTTCATGAACTGGGATGCTCCGACAAGGGAACTGTTAAGCGAAATCCAGAAGGAATTTCAGGAAAGAACAGGCGTGCGCGATTACTATTTCACTCTTTACGACTGGAATTCTGAAAGATCCGGAGATCTGCGAGTGGTCTTTCCGCACTGTATACCCCAGAACTATTTTGAACCTGCCTGCGGCACGGGCAGCGTAGCCCTCGGGGCGGCGCTGATATGCTCGGGCGAACTGGAGCGGCGCCGGGGCTTGCCTGAAGGCAAGATCAAGTTAAACCTGGAAGCGGGCGGCTCGATTCAATTGGGCGGCCCGGATGTAACTGAAGTCTTTTTAGATATTTCCGGGGGAATACTTGCCGGCGCTTCGTTCTCTCATAGCCTGGTGGAAATCACCGCCACCGGAAAGCTTTATCTATAAAAAACAAAACTGTATCAGCCGGATATCATCCCGTATGGCCCGGTTTTAAACAGCCGGGCCATACTTTTTGTTTCCAGTCAATTCATTAACCGTTAAAGCATCCGCGCATATAATATACCGAGTGAGCGAGGCAGCCTGAAGGCGCTGCAAAAAGATGCATACCTCTCTCATTCAATCCCATATTGAAAGGAGGTACTGATTCATGAGACATTATACTTGTGGTGGAGCCCCCAAGTGCCCCTGTGCTTATCTCTATCCCTGTAAAGAAAAGGTAACAGGCCGTGTCCCTACTTCCTGTCCGCCCGGTTTCCAGGGCCGTTACACAGTGGTGGCGGGAGATACGATGTTTTCCATAGCGCAGCGTTTTGGCGTGAGCCTGGATGCTCTCATTGCCGCCAACCCGCAGATTACCAATCCCAATTTGATCTTCCCGGGTGATGTGCTCTGCGTGCCCGGCGCGGCTCCTCCATGCCGTGTTCCGGCCAGCTGTCCGCCCGGTTTCCAGGGCCGTTACACGGTGGTGGCGGGTGATACCATGTTTTCCATAGCGCAGCGCTTCGGCGTGAGCCTGGATGCTCTCATTGCCGCCAACCCGCAGATTACCAATCCCAATTTGATCTTCCCCTGCGATGTGCTCTGCGTGCCAGGTCAGCCGACAGGCCGTGTTCCGGCCAGCTGCCCGCCTGGATTCCAGGGCCGTTACACGGTGGTGGCAGGCGATACCATGTTTTCTATTGCGCAGCGCTTTGGAGTAAGCCTGGATGCCCTCATTGCCGCCAACCCGCATATTACCAATCCCAATTTAATCTTCCCGGGCGATGTACTCTGCGTCCCGGATGTCACGGCTCCTCCGCAGGGCCGGGTCCCTGCATCCTGCCCCTCCGGTTTCCAGGGCCGTTACACGGTGGTGGCGGGTGATTCCATGTTTTCAATCGCGCAGCGTTTCGGGGTCAGCCTGAATGCGCTTATTGCCGCCAATCCGCATATCACCGATCCAAACCAGCTTTTCCCATGTGATGTGCTCTGTGTACCCTGTCCCCAGACGGGGCGTGTACCTGCATCCTGTCCCTCCGGGTTCCAGGGGCAGTATACAGTCCAGGCGGGTGATTCCATGTTTTCAATCGCGCAGCGTTTCGGGGTCAGCCTGAATGAGCTTATTGCCGCCAACCCGCATATCACCGATCCGAACGTAATTTCGCCTTGCGATGTTCTCTGCGTACCTTGCCCGGCGACTACTGCCGTAACTAAGTAATCTGCGCCTCATAATGATCAGCAGGGTCTCCGTCACCAGGGGACCCTTTTTTATATATGAAAATTAAAGTAAAACATTTATGATCAAATAGCGCATGTGATAACGGTATCATTATTATTAACGAAAATTGAACTTAAGCAAAGGGAATAGAGCCCCCAGCCATACAAAACAGCCCCCGATCCGGCGGCAACTGGAAACAGGGGCTGTTGCTTTGCTGTCCTGTCATAACAGGATGTTGCGCTTTACTGCATTTATGCTTTTTTGTCCAGGCATTCCCGCAAATAAGGATTCAACACCCTGATATGGGTTCCTTTCATGCCCAGTGAACTGGATTCAATCACTCCTGCGCTTTCAAGCTTACGGATGGCGTTGACTATTACCGAGCGGGTAATCCCGAGCTTGTCGGCAATTTTGCTGGCTACAAGGAGTCCCCTGTCTTCATCCAGCTCTTCAAATATTTTTTCAACTGCCTGGTATTCAGAATAAGAGAGGGTGTCCAGAGCCAGTTGAACTTCGCTCTTCTGGCGAATTGACTCATTCCTCGCGGCTTCGCTCAAGCGAAGCATCTCCATGCTGACGACAATCGAGCCGATTTCGAGCAGGACCAGGTCATCGTCGTCAAAGGGCCTGTCGAAACGGCTCAAGAAAAGAGTGCCCAACCGTTTATTTCCTCTTATAATGGGGAATATGGAGAGATAGCGGTTCTTGTAGGTGCATTTTCTTTCCTGGTCAAAGACGCAGATATCGTCATTGAGGTGGAAATTTATATGCACCTGGTCGTCCTTCATCAAGAAATCACGGCAAAAACCCTCCGTAAAGGAGAGAGCGTCAGCTGATCTTTCAAAAAGCAAATCACATTCGACCTTGTGGAGCTGGGCATAACCTAGAATTTCACCGTCACAGTTTACAATATAGGTATTTGCCTGCACCAGCTCTTTCAGTACTTCGGCGTGCTTGTTAAAATCCACATGCTGACCGCTTGCTTCCTGTAGTTGATGGTTGATACGGCGTGACTTCTCCAGTAGCGATGAGGTGATCATAACTATTTGTCTCCTTTCATTGATATTTTAATGCAGGTCAACACATTTAAATAGTTGAACAATTCTGGAAAGTAATTCACTTTCACCTTGTATTCTAATATACAGTATTCAATAATATATGTCAAGTTATTTTTAAGTTTATTGACAATATGTACGCAATATTTATGCTAATAAATGCATCATTAAGGATCTGCCGGCAGAATTGCAACCTCGCCTGACCGGCTGAATTGTGGCGGTGCAGATTCCTTTGGTATTTGGGGGATTCCTGACCGAAGTAATATTATCAGTTTAAACCGAGAAAATCAAGTACCCCTCTACGAATCTCGTTTTTATTGATAACGGTACGGTGCCGGACCGGCAGCCGGTCCAGCTTTTGCAGGGGGGCGGGGATGGACATTCCGGTGGACTGGGCCAGGAGCGGCAGCAGTTCAAAAGCGGAGCGGCCGGCAATTTGGGCCGGCGGCAGCACGGCGCGGGCTACGCTTTCGGCAAATTTGAAGGGGCTTGCCGTGGCGGCTATAACGGTTTTAGCATGGTCGCCGGTTAAGGCTCTGTATTTTTCATGGACCGCCTTGCCGACAGCGGTGTGCGGATCGAGCAGGTAGCGGTATTCTCCGTATGTGTTGCGGATGGCGGCAATCGTCTCATCGTCGTCTGCCCAGCCGGACCAGAACATCTCTGCCATCACCTTTACGGTATCATGCTCGACCCGGTAAGCCCCTTTTTCCTGCAAAAAGCGAATCCATTCTTTAACTTGCGCGGGATTACGGCCGGCCAGTTCAAAGAGCAGCCTTTCCAGGTTGCTCGAGACGAGAATGTCCATGGAGGGGGAGATGGTGCGATAAAAGGGGCGGTTCCGGTTGTAGAGTCCGGTATTGAAAAATTCGGTGAGGACATTGTTCCGGTTCGCAGCGCAGATTAGCTTCTTTACCGGCAATCCCATGCGGGCGGCGTAATAAGCGGCGAGGATATTGCCGAAGTTTCCGGTGGGCACGACAAAATTAATTTTTTCACCGTGATTGATTAAGCCGGAATTCTGCAGGTCCAGGTAAGCCGAGAAATAGTAGACTATCTGGGGGAGCAGCCTGCCCCAATTGATCGAATTGGCCGAGCTGAGCTTGAAACCGCGGCGGGACAGCTCATCCGCCAGGGCGCGATCCGCAAAGAGAGCCTTCACCCCGGCCTGGGCATCATCAAAATTGCCCCGCACAGCGGCGACATGGACATTGCTGCCTTCCTGGGTGGCCATCTGCCGCTGCTGAATTATGCTGACCCCCTCTTCCGGGTAGAAGACGATCACCCGGGTTCCCGGCACGTCGCAAAACCCCTCCAGGGCAGCCTTGCCGGTATCCCCCGAGGTGGCTGTAAGAATGACCGGGGTGGCATTTTCACCTGTTTTTGCTGCCGCTCCGGTCAGCAGCTGAGGTAGAAATTGCAGCGCCATATCTTTGAAGGCGCTGGTGGGGCCGTGCCAGAGCTCCAGCAGGAAGAGATCGTCGTTCAACCGGTGCAGAGGTGCGATTGACGGGTGGCTGAAGTTGGCGCCGCCGTAAGCTCTCTGTAACATTGTTTCTATCTCCGCAAATGAGAACTCCTCCAGGAAAGGCTGGATAATGGCGGCCGCACGTTCGATGTAGCCTAAAGAAGCCAGCGGTTCCAGGGCAATAGTGGGCAGCGGATCGGATGGCACAAAAAGCCCTCCGTCCCGGGCAAGGCCCCTTAAAACCGCCCTGGCTGCAGTATAAAGCTGTTTGTCTCCCCGTGTGCTGCAATAGAGCATCGATTTGGCCTCCAGCAAGTGGTTACAGCTGCAGATTAAGCTGCACGCAGTTTAGTTTTATATGTTCGGGATAAGGGTCCAAAATCCTTTAGCCGCCCGGAGATCCTGTTTATATAGTCCCAAATATAGGTTTGATAGTATTAAAGCCATCCTGGAAAATAACGACAGGAATCGGCAACAATGAAGAAGGCGATGCTGGAGGCAGATTTAGAATGATATTAAGACAATATCAATTGCAAATCCCTAAATATATAAAAAATAGAGGCATATTCCACAGTTAATGCTTGAAATATTTTTCTCTAATTGGTATACTCAATCCAGAAAATATATCCCGGCAGCTTCAAGAAGCGCTGACAGGTAAAACGACTCTTTGCGGATGGGTTGATTAGAACAAAGTTATTATACCTGTAAAGCACATTCATTCCAGCCCTCATAAAAAATATTGTTAAAAATTTTTTACTCAATGCTTAAGGCTTCCACAAAGATTGCAGCCTTTACCTGTTTCTTGCGTGTCTTAAAGCCGGCAGGATTTTGTTATCTTTTCCACAACTTCCGGAGGTGATGATCATTACGCTTTACAGCATGCCGGATTCACCCGGGAATATCCACGCTTCATGGTGGCCTGTTTTTTGGGAAGCCCTCGCCCGCACCCTGAAAATGACCATCGCCATAATTGATCCGAAAGGGCGGTTGCTTTCTCTGCATAATCCTCTTTATCCTGCCGCCATGCATCAAAAACATCCTTCACTGATAGCGGCCTTCGATAATTTTTACAGCCGTGTTCCGCAGATTTTTGCCGAGCGCAAGGAAGGGCAGCTTGTTTTTGATCCCCTGGGATTGCCCGAAAGCATGGCCCTGCTTGTAGACGGCTCCTTTATGCTCCTGGGCGGCCGCCTGGAGGAACGGGAACCGCAGCGTTTAGCCGAGCTTTCGGAAAGGCTAAGCGATCTGGAAGTGTTCGATCGCGGCCAGTTCTGGACCCAGATGACCCTGGTTGCCCCGGAAGAGATGAAGGAGTACCTGGCCATGGTTGTCGAACTCTACAACTCAATCTACCACTATTTCAGCAAACCCGGGTTGCCGGAGATTCTTGCGGCTGTTGAAAATGTGAACAAGCTGATTGCCTTGACATTTGATCCCGAGCATTTTGATTTGAATGCCATCATGGAGCTGATTGCTTCATTCCTGGTCGCCATCGCCGGGGGTGGGAGTGCCTTTGCTTTCAGTTATGAGTATCCGGGCAGGCCGCTCACTCTATGGTGCGGCGAACATCCCCATATTCTGGAGATCCTCGCAGACGATTGGAAAACGCTGAGCCGGGTCAAGGATCCGGCAAAAACCTTTGACAGCCTGGTCAGGAAAAGAATAGAAACTGAATACGCATTAACTTTTCAAGGTGTGTCCCGGACCCGTAACGGTGGAACTGTTTACCTGGGCCTGATCGGCAAAGAAGACGGCCATTTCCGGAAAGTGCTTGTAGCTCTGGCGAAAAAGGCGGCCATCGCCCTGGGGGTTTCTTCGCTGTCAACGGTGTTTCAATACCGTTGGGGATTGGTCTTTAACTCCATCAGGCAGGGGATCATTGTCACCGACAACAGGGGCATGATTCTGATGATGAACCAGGGAGCAAAACAATTTTTTAGCGGGTACGGCGTGATGGTTCCGGCGGCAGGCCAACCGGTTACCGGCTGTGGTTTTGGCCGGCAAATCGAGGAGGCCGTCTGCATCGCTGCCAAAAGCAACCGCAGCTTTATGCAGAAGCGTTCCGCCATCGGTGAGGGCGAATCTTTAGCCCATCTGCGCTGGGATGTTGTGCCGTTGCTGCGCGAAGACGGCTGCAGCGCCGGCGCCGTCCTGGTATTCAATGATATCACCGAGCCGGTTAAACTCCATCATGAAATTCAGGATTGGGAAAGGATGGCCACAGCCGGAGAGATCGCTGCCGGACTGGCCCATGAAATTCGCAACCCCCTGGCTACGGCGAAGGCGGCCATTCAACTGATCAGGATGGTCAAGGATCAGGTGAAACAGGAGGAACTGCTCAATAAGCTGGAGCGCGAACTGGATCGGATGAACGATATTCTGACCAATTTTTTAAATATCTCCAAACCCATGCCGGAGAAAAAACAGGAACCGGTAAACCTCAACCAGGTTTTGCAAGAGTTGCTATTTTTGTTAAACAGCGAGGCTCTGCTTAACGAGATTGATCTCGAAATCAATTTCTCTACCGGAAAGCCGCTGGTGGTACTCGGTTCTCCCGACAGCATCAAGCAGGTTTTCCTAAATATAGCGCGAAATGCCATAGAAGCAATGGAGAACGGGGGGAAACTTAGCATCTCCACGTCTCTGTATAACGGCCGCGCGCAAGTTACTTTTCAAGACAACGGGCCGGGGATTCCAGAAGAAAATATGGCGACACTAACCAAACCTTTTTTTACGACAAAGCCCGGCGGTACCGGGCTGGGGCTCTCCATTTCTTCAACCATCGTGAGAATGATGGGAGGAGATCTGACCATCAAGAGCAGTCTGGGCAAAGGGACTACAGTCAACATTTCCTTGCCTGCTTATGAGGATAAGGTATAGCATCGCTCAGGGCGGAACGGAAAGGAATGAAAAGGTGAACCGGATCGACGTGGTGGTAATCGATGATGATGAAGGTATTCGCTGGATACTTCAGCAAACCCTGGAAATGGGCAACTTCAGCTGCATCGCTGTGAACAATGCCATGCAGGGTATCAATACGGTGATGAATTTTCATCCGCATCTGGCTATTGTAGACATTAAGCTGGGAGCGGTGAACGGTTTCGAAGTGGCCCGCATGATCCGCCAGATGTATGATGATGTGAAAATCCTGTTTATGACTGGATATAAAGAAGCGATCACAGAGCAGGTCGAGCCAGCCGATAATGTTATCGGCGTGCTGGAGAAACCCTTTAACGTTGAGGAACTGCTGCAGCTGGTCAACAAAAGCATCATCTGACGCCGGTTGCCTCGCCTGTTTCTACTGGACCCAGTAAAAAAATTTATGGACTGAGTTATTATATTAGAAACAAGTAAATACAGACGTATGGGAGGAATCTTAATGGCGAAGCTTACGTTTTTAGGGCATGCCTGTTTCTTATTGGAAGACAGCGTTGGAGAAACGCTGCTTTTTGATCCTTTCCTTTCCGGAAACCCGGTGGCAGCAGCTGAACCCGGTGACATTAAGACAGGTTACATTCTGGTTTCGCATGGCCACGGCGATCATCTAGGCAATGCCTACGACATCGCGGCACAGAACGATGCCCTGATCATCTCCACTGCAGAAATAGCTGAAGCGGCCCGGCAGAAGGGATGCCGTGCTCATGCTCTTCATGTCGGAGGAAGCCATCGCTTTCCCTTCGGCTCGGTCAAGGCGGTCCTGGCCTTGCACGGCTCCGGCATACCCGGGGGCCATGCCTGCGGCTTTGTAGTTGACTACGGCGGCAAGAAGATCTACTTTGCCGGAGATACCGGCCTGTTTGGCGACATGAAGCTCATTGGGGAGCTGCATGCTCTTGACCTCGCTCTCCTGCCCATTGGTGATAACTTCACCATGGGCATTGATGATGCCGTTGTTGCCGCTTCGTTTTTAAAAGCCCGCCAGGTGATTCCCTATCATTACAACACCTGGCCGCTCATTGAAGCGGATCCGCAGCTTTTCAAAGAGAAGGTGGAGCGGCAGACCGAATCAAAATGCATCATCCTGCCGCCGGGAGAATCCCACACTTTTTAAAAAGTTAGTTAATTCGGTGCCAGGCACCGAATTAACTAACTTATTCTTGCCCTTCGGGGGCTATTTGTTTATAATATAGGTGAATAATTGAACACATGTTCATATGTGTGGTGAATAGCTCGATGGCGGAACGTGGAAAAGAGAACTGCGATATATTCTGTATTCATCCGGAGAAGGTGGAGCGGGTTAAGCCGGGGATGCTGCAGCCGGTGACGGTGCAGCGGATGGCCGCGACCTTTAAAGTGCTCGGAGATCCGACGCGAATCAGGATCCTCGATGCCCTGTCAAGGGAAGAGCTCTGCGTCTGCGACCTGGCCCTCCTGCTGGGGACGAGCAGTTCGGCAATTTCTCACCAGCTGCGGGTTTTGCGGGATGCCAGGCTGGTTAAATACCGCAAGGAGGGGAAAATGGCCTTCTACTCCCTGGATGATAATCATGTCCTCACTCTATTTGAACAGGGGTTGGAGCATGTCGGCCACACCGCCGGGGAGCTCGACAAGGAGAGTTAAAGATGAAAGATTCAGGACACTGCTGTGGATGCCTTGAATGCAGAAAAATTTTCAGTCCCCTTCAGGCAGGCGCCAGTGCCGTTAAAGAGGAGGCTGGAGCCTTCCCCTTATTAAATTCCCGGGCTGCGCTGCTCCTGCCGGGCGGAACCCTATTCGTACTGGCCTTTCTGCTGCGGCTTTTTCACCCGCCCGTGGCGCTCTCCTTTATTGACCTTGACGAAGCGCTCTTTCTGCTTGCCTTTATCCTCGCCGGCTCCCGTACAATGTGGAAGGCGCTGCGCGGTGTCAGGCGGGGCTCTCTCTTCAATGAGCATACATTAATGTCCCTGGCCGCCGCCGGAGCCATTGCCATAGGGGAATACCCGGAAGCGGCGGCGATCATGGTTTTTTTCAACCTGGGTGAGCTGCTGGAGGACTCTGCAGTGCAGCGTTCCCGCCGTTCCATTGCCGCGCTGATGGAAAGCAAACCCGATTATGCGAACCTTGTTTTAAGCGGCGGGAACACGGAAAAGGTGGCTCCTGAAGAGCTCAAGCCGAATGACGAGATCATTGTCCGGCCCGGTGAAAAAATTGCCCTTGATGGCGTGGTGATCTCCGGAAGCTCTTCGGTCAACAACGCTGCGCTCACCGGTGAGGCTATTCCGCTGGGGATAGAGCCAGGCGATACGGTTCTGGCCGGCGCGGTAAATGGCCCGGGATTATTGCGGATCAGGGTGAGCAGGCCTTTTTCTGAATCGTCGCTGGCCCAGATTTACCGGCTCATCCTGGGGTCCGCAGAGCGCAAGGCGCCGGCAGAGCGCTTTATAACCAGCTTTGCTCGCTACTATACGCCTGCAGTAATCGCCGGAGCGCTGCTTCTTGCTCTCCTGCCTCCGCTGTTGATCCCGGGCGCCGCCTTCAGCACCTGGCTCTACCGCGCCCTTGTTCTGCTGGTCATCTCCTGTCCCTGCGCCCTGGTTATCTCCATTCCTCTGGGCTACCTCTGCGGGATTGCCGGCGCCTCCAGGAGAGGCATCCTGGTTAAGGGCGCAGGCTGCCTGGAGGCTCTCCGCAAGGTTAAGGTCGCCGCTTTTGACAAAACCGGCACTATTACCGAGGGTGTTTTCCAGGTAACCCAAATAATACCCGCACCGGGGATGGCCGCTCCGGAAGTTCTGGAATGGGCTGCACATGCCGAAGCTTACTCCAGCCATCCCCTTGGCCGCTCTATCCGGGATGCCTATTCCGGTGATCTGCGCCGTGAAGAGGTCGCCTCGTGCCAGGAGATGGGGGGCCTGGGCGTGAAAGCCAGGGTACGCGGCAAAACTGTTCTTGCCGGCAGTCTGCGGCTGCTGCGCCGGCAGGGTGTGAGGAACCTTCCCGGGGTGATGACAGGAGAGGCTGTCTATGTAGCCGTAGACGGCGAGTATGCCGGCTGCCTGGTAATGGGAGACAGGCTGCGCCGGGATGCCGCTCCGGCGGTGCAGGGCCTGAAGAGCCTGGGGGTTCGGCGGACGGTCTTGCTGACAGGCGACCATGATGCCGCGGCGCAGGAAGCGGCCCGCGGGGCCGGCTTTGATTTTGCCTATGCCTCTCTTTTTCCCGGTGACAAGGTGGCTCATCTCGAAGCGCTGCAAAAAGAGGCGGCTTCCTACGGGGGCAGGCTGGCCTTTGTGGGAGACGGGATTAATGATGCTCCGGCTCTTTCCCGGGCCGACATCGGCATCGCCATGGGCGGCGCCGGCTCCGATGCGGCTATCGAGGCCGCCGACGTGGTGATTATGGATGATCAGCTTCTTAAGATTGCTGCGGCGATGCGCATCTCCATTTTTACGCGCCGCATCGTGCTGCAGAATATTGCCCTGGCCCTGGGGGTGAAAGCGCTTGTTCTTACCGCCGCGACCCTGGGTGCCGTCTCCATCTGGGGTGCCCTCTTTGCCGATGTGGGGGCGGCCCTGCTGGCCATCGCTAACGCCACCAGGCTTCTCCGCCCGGGGAAGCAGGAAGAAGCGCTTTCCGCCGGGAATAATTACCGGTAGTGGTAATACATTAACCGGAGGTGTTCCCATGGCTGGAGTGATTAACTATGTCCGGATGTCGCTGCCGGAAATTGAGGCTCTGGACCGGGAGAAGACTATTTTTTTGATGGCGGTAAGCCCCATCGAAGTACACGGGCCCCATTTGCCCCTGGGCACCGATGTTTTTGTTGCCGAAGAGCTGCAGCGGCGCTATGCGGCCGCCTTGCAGAAAGAATTCCCCGATTACACACTTGTCTCGCTGCCCTCTCTCTATCTGGGCTCGGACGCCCTGCCGCTAAAAGGCTCTTTGTCGGTGCCGGCCCCGCTGCTGCGAAAGGTGCTGCTGTCCTACGTCAAGGGGCTGGCGTCGCAGGGCTTCCGCTATCTCTTCCTGGCCGACAATCACGGCGGCCCGCGCCACCAGATGGCCATTGAGGCGGCCTCGCGCCGGGCCTGGCGCAGGTACCGCTTTTACCTGGTCGATCCTTTTAACCACGAATTCAGGCTCATGGTTCAGCACGACCCCGCCTTTCTGAAGGAAACGGGCCTGGAGCCGGGCAGCTGCGGCGATGACGCGGACGCCCACGCCGGCACCAACGAAACATCGCTCATGCTGCAGGCGGATCCGGAACAGGTCAGGGAAAACTGGCGGGAGGTGGTCCCTTCGCTGCCGCCGCCTCCCAACAAGGCTGTTCTTCTTTTGGGCCGCATACTCGGCATTTTCTCGTCCACTCTCGGCAAAGATATAAAGCATCTTGCCGCCACCTTGGCCTGGGTGGGGGATCCGCAGATGAAGCCCTACATGGGAGCGCCGGCCCGGGCAGCTGCAGAGGCCGGCGAAGCCATGCTTAAAGCGCGCACCGGGGTAGCGATGCGCTTTTTCCGCGATGCCCTTGCCGGGAAGGAGATTCGGATTACGCCGCTCCTTTGGGGCTTGCGCCTGCTGCAGAACCTGCCGGAGTAACCGGTTTTCTATCCCCGCGCGGAGGGATATTTAATCCCGGACTCGTCTATGTATATAGATAATAAAAGGACACTGCTGCGGGGTTGGTTATAATCGAAGATCAGGGTATGGTCCGAGAGGTGCTGGCCGGTAAAAGAGAGGCTTACCGGCGGCTGGTGGAAAAGTATCAGGGCCGTGTGGCGGCGGCCATCTCCAGGGTAATCGGCTTCCGGCCGGAGGTCGAAGACCTGGTTCAAGAAACTTTTTGGCAGGCCTACCGTTCCCTGGGCCGTTTCCGAGGCGAAGCGAGGTTTTCAACCTGGCTCATGCGGATTGCCGTAAACAAGGCTATCGATTTTCAACGGCGGCGCCGGGAGGAGCGCTGCTACCTGGCTGCCGATCATACACCGCTGGCGGAGATTTCTTCTGCGCAAGAGGAACCGGAGCCGCTGCTCCTGGCTAAAGAACAGGAAGAGCGGCTCTACCGCTACCTGGAGCGCCTGCCGCCTCTTTACCGGCAGGTGCTGCGGCGCCATTACCTGGAGGGCTTCTCCTATCGAGAAATGGCCGGAGAGGCCGGTGTTCCGGTAAAGACCATCGAGTCCAGGCTCTACCGGGCCCGGAAGCTGCTCCGCTCAATCTGGAGGGGCCTGTAAATAAAAAAAGCCGGCGCTATGCCGGCTTTTGGTTTCAAACGTGAGCAGTTTAGGACTCGGAGAAGCCCGAATCTAACTTAACTACGTTTGCAGCCTGGGGTCCGCGGTTTCCTTCGACGATTTCGAATTCGACTTCCTGGCCTTCTTCCAGGGTTTTAAAGCCTTCTTCCTGGATTTCCGAGTAATGCACGAACACATCTTTTCCGTCTTCTACCTCGATAAACCCGTACCCCTTTTGGGGGTTAAACCATTTAACCCGACCTTGCATTAAATCAGTTACCTCCTAAATTCCCTGCCGGTGCAGGGTGAATTTCAATCCGACATTAACATATTATTGAGACAAATGCAAGTTGGAAAAAATACGCTTTATTGGACTGACGCTCTCCATTAGGGTATATTGATGATGTATCTTTAATCAAGGGCCGGTCATTTAGTAAGGTATAAGGCGGAAACGAAGGCGTGATTGAATGGTTATCGGCGTGGGCGTGGACCTGGTTTCCATTGCCCGGATTGAAAGAGCTTACAACCGCCGCCCGCGGCGTTTTCTCAGGCGTATTTTTAGCGCCGCCGAGCTCTCCCTGCTGCTGCCGCGGCGGGTTCTCTTTCCGGCCATGGCGGCCCGCTTTGCCGCCAAGGAGGCGGTTTTAAAAGCCATCGGCTGCGGCCTGGGCCCGGCATCGTGGACGGAGGTGGAGATCATCGCTCCGCCGGGGAGAGAGCCGCAGGTGCGGCTCTCTGGGACCGCCGCTCGCCTGGCCGCTGAGAGAGGGATCAGCCGGATTGCCCTCTCCATGACCCACGAACCGCCCTTTGCCGCCGCCATTGCCGTGGCTTACAGCTGTCAAAAGCGGAAAGCTTGAGACTGTCTTTCTCCCTGTTTTTCCGACCTCCTACTTCTGACCTCTGACCTCCATTAAAAGGCCGCCGGCCATAATTATGCGGACCTGGCGCTGCGAAAGCTCATGCCGCGCTTTGAAAGTGTAGCCCTGCGTCCGGTTGGCGATGGTGACGCCGCCCCTTTCAAGCTGCTCCTGGAGCCTGTCAATTTCCAGGATGTCATCCTGCTGCAGCCTGTCGTAGTCCGTCGGAGATTCAAAGACCAGGGGAATGATCCCAAAATTGACCAGGTTGGTGTGATGAATCCGGGCAAAGGACTTTGCCAGGACCGCCTTGATCCCGAGATACATGGGAGCCAGGGCGGCATGCTCCCGGCTTGAACCCTGGCCGTAGTTCTCGCCGCCAACGACAATGCCGCTGCCGGCTTCGCGGGCTCTCCTGGCGAAGCTTTCATCCAGCGGGGCGAACACGTATTCGCTCATGGCGGGGATGTTGGAGCGAAGCGGCAAAATCTTGGTCCCCGCCGGCATGATCTGGTCGGTGGTGATGTTGTCGCCTGTCTTCAGCAGGACGGTCATGGTCAGCTTGTCGGGCGGAGGGCTGTTCAGCGGGAGCGGCTTGATGTTGGGACCGCGGATAATCTCCACGCCGCTGCCGTCCGCGGGAGGGCTGATAATCATGCGGTCGTCGATGATCGGGGACGGGGCCGGGGGGAGCTCCGGGAATTCTCCCAGCTCGCGGGGATCGGTGATCCGGCCGTAGAGGGCGCTTGCCGCCGCCGCCTCCGGGCCGGCCAGGTAAACCGAGGCGTCTGCTGTGCCGCAGCGCCCCCGGAAGTTGCGGTTAAAAGTGCGCAGGGATACGCCGCCGGAGGGAGGGGCCTGTCCCATGCCGATGCAGGGGCCGCAGGCGGATTCGAGGATCCTCGCTCCCGCCGCAATGAGCTTCTCCAGGGCGCCGCTGCGCGCCAGCATCAACAGGACCTGGCGCGAGCCGGGGGCTATTGCCAGGCTGACCCGCGGATGGACCGTTTTCCCGTCAAGAATTTCCGCCACCAGGCGAAGATCCTCAAAGGATGAGTTGGTGCAGCTGCCGATAACTACCTGGTCCACGGGGATGGAATCGATTTCGCGGATAGGCCTGACCGCGTCGGGGCTGTGCGGGCAGGCCGCCAGCGGCTCCAGCTTATCCAGCTCGATGGTGATATCGCCGTCATAGGAGGCTCCGGGATCGGCCTGCAGCTCTATCCAGGATTCTCTCCGGCCCTGGGATTGGAGAAAGCGGCGGGTCACCTCGTCGCTGGGGAAGATGGATGTGGTTGCGCCCAGCTCCGCGCCCATGTTGGTGATCGTAGCCCGTTCCGGCACCGTCAGCTCCTTCACCCCGGGGCCGCCGTATTCAATGATCCGGCCCACGCCTCCCTTAACCGTAAGGCGGCGCAGCAGCTCGAGAATAATATCCTTGGCCCCGGTCCAGGGTGGCAGTTCCCCAACCAGGTTTACCCGCAGCACCTCCGGCATGTTCAAGTAGAAGGGGCCGCCTGCCATGGCCACGGCCACGTCCAGCCCCCCTGCGCCGATGGCCAGCATGCCCAGGCCGCCTCCGGTGGGGGTGTGGCTGTCAGAGCCGAGAAGGGTTTTTCCCGGGACGCCGAATCGCTCCAGGTGAACCTGGTGGCAGATTCCGTTGCCGGGCCTGGAAAAGTAGATGCCGTAGCGGGCCGCCACCGATTGCAGATAGCGGTGATCGTCGGCGTTTTCAAAGCTGCCCTGGAGGGTATTATGATCGACGTAGCTTACCGAAAGCTCCGTGCGCACTTGATCCATGCCCAGCGCCTCAAACTGCAAATAAGCCATCGTGCCGGTGGCATCCTGGGTTAAAGTCTGGTCAATGCGGATGGCGATCTCCTCTCCCTTCCGCAGCTTGCCGGAAAGAAGGTGCGCCTTCAAAATTTTTGCCGTCAGATTGTCTGCCATGTCGCCAGCCTCCTTTTTCGCAAACTATAACAGAAGAACCCCGGAGGGTCAAATGACTGACCAGGCGAACAACGTTTGCCTGGTCAGTCATCCTGGGCGGGACGAAGGATCTCCAGGCCGGGCTGATGCCGGGCAGCTACGCGGAGATCCTTCGGGCTTTGCCCTCAGGATACACCGCAAAATATTGAGATAGGATGACAATATGGTGGGACCTTTCATACAATAAGTCAAATTCACCGCCCCTTGACTAAGGAAAAGTGGGACACCGGGGACGTACCTATTTGTCCCATAAATTTGGGTCTTGACAGCGATAGAAAGCGGTGTTATTCTTCTTTTAGGGAAGGCCTATTTTTTCGCAGGTAATCCCGAGTGATTAAGTCAGGATTAAGCATGGAGGAATTTCATGAAGCTTTCAGCAAGGGTGGAATACGGCGTCAGGGCCATGGCTGTCCTCGCCCTTCACGATGGGCTGGGCCCTCTTTCTCTAAAGGAAATTGCCAAGAGCGAGAAGATCTCTTACCAGTTTCTTGAGCAGATCTTTCCCGACTTGCGCAAGGCCGGCCTGGTCGGAAGTGTGAGAGGCGCCAGGGGGGGCTATTATCTCGCCCGCCCTCCTGAACAGATCAATATCGGCGATATAGTTCGTGCCGTGGAAGGGCCCATTGCCCCGGTAGACTGCCTGGCCGATGATAATGCCGGCCGTGAACCGTGCTGCCATCGCGGCGAGGCCTGCCGGACCCGCCATGTTTGGGAGAAGCTGAGAGACCGCATTAACGAGGTTCTCGACAGCGTTTATCTTAATGATTTAATTGAATCAAAACCGGAGCCATTGGTTAAATAGATCAATGGACTGCAAGGAGGTCAATACTGTGTCAAAACGGCCTATTTACATGGATCATGCGGCCACTTCGCCGTTGCGCGAAGAGGTTCTTGAAGCCATGCTCCCCTACCTCCAGGATAAGTACGGCAACCCTTCAAGCCTGCATTCACCGGGCCGGGAAGCGCGGGAGGCGGTTAATGAAGCGCGTGAAAAAACAGCCCGGGCCCTGGGAGCCGACCCCAAGGAAATTTTCTTCACCTCAGGAGGAACAGAGGCGAACAACATTGCCATAAAAGGTACAGCGCGGCGGCAAAAGAAAAAGGGGCACCTGATCACCTCTTCCATAGAGCACCACGCTGTTCTTGATGTCTGCAAGGAGCTCGCCGCTGAAGGTTTCCAGGTCACATTTTTACCGGTGGACCGCTACGGCATGGTCAGCCTGGAAACGATAAAGCGGGCGCTGACCCCGGATACATTTCTCATCTCCATCATGACGGCCAATAACGAGGTGGGCACAATTGAACCGGTGGCCGAGATCGGGGCGCTGGCCCGGGAGCGAGGCATTCTCTTTCACACTGACGCCGTCCAGGCGGTGGGGCAGATCCCCATTAATGTGCGCGAGATGAATATTGACCTGCTCTCCCTTTCTGCACACAAGTTTAACGGCCCCAAGGGGGTGGGCGCTCTCTATGCCCGCAGGGGCGTCTCCCTTGAGCCGCTTTACCGCGGCGGAGGCCAGGAGCGCAAGCTGCGTCCGGGCACCGAGAATGTGGCCGGCATCGTCGGTTTAGGCCGGGCCTTGGAGCTGGCCGTTGAAGAGATGCCTGAAAAAAGCAGGCGCCAGCAGGAGCTGCGCGACCGCCTTATCGAGGGGCTTCTCGGAATGGGCGATGTGGTCCTCAACGGGCACCCCTCGGCCCGCCTGCCCGGCAATGTCAATGTAAGTTTCAATTATATTGAGGGTGAAGCGCTGCTGCTGGGGCTGGACCTGGAAGGGATTGCCGCCTCCAGCGGTTCGGCCTGCACTTCCGGCTCCCTGGAGCCTTCGCATGTCTTACGGGCTATGGGCCTGGAAGAGCAGCTTGCCCGCGGTTCTCTCCGGCTGACCCTGGGCCGGGGAAACAGCGACGCCGACGTGGACTATCTGCTGGCGGTGATGGGGCCGCTCGTGGAGAGGCTGCGCCGGATGTCGGCGCTTTACCCCCGGCAAAATTAATAAAGGAGGCCTTCTTCAATGTACAATGAGAAAGTAATCGACCATTTTACCAATCCGCGCAATGTCGGGGAGATGCCGGACGCCGATGTTGTGGGCGAGTCCGGGAGCTTTAAATGCGGCGATACGATGAAGATCTATTTAAAAATCGAAGGCGACCGGATCGCCGATATTAAATTTCAGACTTTCGGCTGCGGTGCCGCCATTGCCAGCAGCAGTATGCTCACGGAGATGGCCAAGGGGAAGACCCTGGAAGAGGCGCGCCGGATCACCAATAAAGATGTCGCCGCCGAGCTCGGAGGGCTGCCTCCGTTAAAGATGCACTGCTCCAACCTTGCCGCCGACGCGCTTCAGGATGCGATCAACCGCTACCTGGACGGAGAAAAGGGGGCGCAGTCCTGAGGAGCTTGCTCCGGCAGGGCGCATAAATTCTCCCTCCCGGCATATATTTTAATATTCTACAGCCGGCGGGGGAGATTTATTGAACCGGAAAGCGGGTCTATGGAAAGCCGGCCGGAAAAGCCGGCTCTACCGGCGGGATTTAACAGGTCAGAAAAACCGCGGACGGGCTTATCTTTTTATCGGTGGCAGCCGCCGGCAGAGACAGAAAGAGCGGCCTGGAATGGCGCGGCAGCGGAAGATGCTCGCCGCCATGATGATCATGGTTTTGCTGACGCTGCTATACTATGGTTTGCTTCGCCTTCCGGTTGCCCGGCCGCCGCTGCAATCTGCTGAGTCGGCAGGCGGAGATCCTGCCGGACAGGCCTCGGAGAGCTCTTACCTGCGCTTCTTGCAGCAGATCCTGGGGCATGAAATCCCCGGCCTGGAGCCGCCCGCCGCTTCTGGCAGCGATCAGTTCTACAGAGCTCTCAGCAAGGTGTTGCATTCCCTGACCGGTATCGATCCCTATGACCCCTGCTCCGTATTGGACCTCGAGCTCGGTGTGGGCGCCCGCGTCTCTTTACCTGTAACCATCCCGCCCTCCTCAACCGCCCCTGGCGGCAAGCCGGATTCCCAGCCCGGTTCTCAGGGTCCGGAAGAAGCTCCCTGGGGAGGCTCCGCCTACCCCTTCCCTCTTCCCGGCTACGGCGAGCCGCCTATTTTGCTTTACCATACCCATGCCAGCGAAGCTTTTACCGCCGGCAGCTCCATCGTCACTGCAGGAGAGGAGCTGGCGCGGCTGCTTGAAGAAATCTACGGCCTGCAAGTGCTTTACCACCGCGGTGTTTACGATATTCCAAGGCGGTCCGCTTACGGCAAGGCTCGCCCGGTAATTGAGAAAATTCTTGCTGAAAACAGCGGGATTCAACTGGTCATCGATCTGCACCGTGACGGCGTGCCCCGGGCCAAAACTACGGCCACCCTGGAAGGTAAAGATATGGGCGCGATCCTCCTGGTTCACGGCACCCGCAACCCGGCCAGTGAAAAGACCCTCGAGTTTGTCATGCGCCTGCAATATGAGCTCGAAGCGGTGGCGCCCGGTCTCTCCCGGGGCATTCTTCAGCAGGATTTCGTTTACAACCAGGACCTGCACCCATATGCCATTCTTATTGAAGTGGGCGGCCACGAAAACAGCATCGATGAGGTCTTGCTCTCTCTCCCCTACCTGGCCGAAGCCCTTGCCCGCACCTACTACCTCTTTTTTATAGAGGATTGAATATTCCAAACCCTTCCCGTAAATGTTAATAGCGAGCAAATGTTTACCGGAAGGAGGAGTATTCCAGGTGCGCAAACTTGCTTTTTTACTGGCGTCTTTGCTGCTGGCTGTCACCCTGGTTTACGGCGGCCTGAACCTTGTCGAGCTGAACATGGCCGGGCTGCTGGCCCGTGAATGCAGGGATGATGTTTTCTCCATCCGCATGGACCCGCAAGGGGCGCCTCTGGTCACCTTTGCCGGCAGGACGGCGCGCCTGCATGCCGGCGAGCTCTGCGCCGAGTTGAAACAATCGTGGGCGAAGCTGCAGGAGCGATATAAAGCGATTTTTAAACAGGGGCAAATCCTTGACAAAATCCCGTCCGGATGATATTTTGATAGAGAAGTTAGCACTCGTCTCCTATGAGTGCTAACATAACCGAGGGGGTTGCGGAGTGGAGGTTCTTAGCGAAAGGAAAAAGCGGATCCTGCATGCTGTTGTAGCCAGCCATATTAAGACGGCTGACCCGGTGGGCTCGCGAACCGTGGCCAGAACGTACCGCATGGGGCTTAGCTCGGCGACAATACGCAATGAAATGGCTGATCTTGAAGAGATGGGCTACCTGGAGCAGCCGCACACCTCTGCCGGACGGATTCCTTCTCAGAAAGGCTACCGGTATTACGTGGATCACCTTATGACCAGCAGCAAGCTCAGCGATGAAGAGGAGCTTTCCATCAGCCGTTCTCTGAGCAGTGAAAAGATGCGGGAAATCGAGCAGATCATCGCCAACGCGGTGAAGGTCTTGTCGGCGGTGACCAGGCAGACCTCCCTGATCATGGGCCCGCAATTTCAGAAAAGCACTTTTCAGCAAATGCGCATCCTGCCCCTGGACGAGAGAAGGGGGCTGGTGGTGCTGATTACCGACAGCGGTTTTATCAAAAACAAGGTTATCGAACTGAACCAGAGCCTATCTCCGCCGGAGCTGCAGCAGGTCGTCTCATACCTTAACCATAAACTCTTCGGGCTATCCATTGATCAGGTCACCACTTCGCTGATCAACGAACTGAAGCGCGATCTTTTCAGGCGCCTGGAGATATTGGAGCAGGCTTTTATTTTGCTGGAAGAAAGTCTCCGGGAAGAGCAGCAGGCCCGCGTATACCTGGGGGGAACCACCAATATCTTAAGCCAGCCCGAGTTCAAGAGCGTTGATAAGATTCACCGGATGCTCTCCCTCTTTGAGCAGGAATCACTATTATTTGAAATTTTGGAAAAAGGTTTATCTGAAGAGGGAATCGTGGTTAAAATCGGTACGGAAAATGAGTATGAAGATATTCACGAATGCAGCCTGATCACGGCGACTTATAAAATAAAACAGCGAGTTCTCGGGACCATCGGAGTGCTCGGTCCCACGAGGATGGATTACCGGTGGATTATCGCCGTCTTGCGCTGCCTGGTAGATCAGCTGAACCGGACATTGAGTTAGATATGCAATGCCAAGGCGTTATACCTCATACGAATAGGAGCATGGTGATGGAAAAGGAGAAGAAAGAAAGAGCAAACACCGCAGAGACTGCCGGTGAAGCTGCGGTGGACAGAGAAGATTTGCCGGAAAAATCTCCGGGTCCGGCTACCGGAGAAGAGGCGCCGGAAGCAGGTGAAAGCGCGGAGACGGTACCGGCCGGCCCGGAGGCTGAACCTGCATCAGACTGGGAGCGCGAGAAAGAAGAACTAATAAGCCTGGTGCAGCGAAAGCAGGCCGATCTTGATAATTTTCGAAGGATCAGCCGGATGAAAGAGGAAGAGATCCGGGCATACGGCCTTTTCAACTTTCTGGAAAAACTGCTCCCCGTTCTAGATAACCTGGAGAGGGCCCTGGCGACGGCCCATGAAGATGAAAGCGTTCCTGAATCCCATCTCAAGGGCCTGCTGATGATCCAAAAGCAGTTGCAGCAGCTGCTCGAACAGGAAGGCGTTGTTGAGATCGAGGCTGCGGGGAAGCAGTTTGATCCTCACCTTCACGAAGCAGTGATGCAGACTGCGGAAGGAGAGGGCGAGCCCGGCAGCGTGGTTGAAGAGCTCCAAAAGGGTTATCTTTATAAAGATCGGGTTCTGCGCCATGCTAAAGTCAAGGTATTGCAAGTTCAGCAGTAAATAAAAATATGGGCTGTGATTGTAAAAGGAGGTTACCGGGATGGGTAAAGTAGTAGGCATCGATCTGGGCACAACAAATTCGGCAGTCGCCGTGCTTATGGGAAGCGAACCCGAAATAATACCGAATGCAGAAGGAAACCGCCTGACTTCGTCGGTGGTAGCCTTTACCAAGGATGGCCAGAGACTGGTGGGACAGGTGGCCAAAAGGCAGGCCATTACCAACCCCGAGAGGACGATCCTCTCGATCAAGCGGGAGATGGGGACGGATCACCGGGTAGAGATTGACGGGAAGAAGTATACGCCCCAGGAGATCGCGGCGATGATCCTGAAAAAGCTGAAGACCGATGCTGAGAATTACCTCGGGGAGAGCGTCACCCAGGCGGTAATTACGGTGCCGGCTTACTTCAGCGACAGCCAGCGCCAGGCCACGAAGGACGCCGGGACCATTGCCGGGCTGGAGGTGCTGCGGATCATCAACGAGCCTACCGCGGCGGCTCTCGCTTACGGCCTCGATAAAAAAGGAGAGCAGAAGATCCTCGTTTTCGACCTTGGGGGCGGCACCTTTGACGTCTCCCTGCTGGAACTGGGCGACAACGTAGTCGAAGTCCTGGCTACCAGCGGCAACAACCGCCTCGGAGGAGACGACTTCGACGAGCGGATCATAAATTACGTGGCCGATGAATTCAGGAAGGAGCATGGCATCGACCTGCGCGAGGACCGGATGGCCCTGCAGCGTCTCAAGGAGGCGGCGGAGAAGGCGAAAGTGGAGCTCTCTTCGGTAACCTCCACCGATATCAACCTTCCCTTTATTACCGCCACCCAGGCCGGCCCCAAGCATCTCGAGATGACCCTGACGCGGGCTAAGTTCGAGGAGCTTACCGCCGACCTGGTGGAAAAGACCATGGGGCCGACCCGCCAGGCTCTTTCCGACGCCGGCCTGAAACCGGAGCAAATTGATGAAATTGTCCTCGTGGGCGGTTCAACGCGCATTCCTGCCGTTCAGGAGGCGATCCGGCGCCTTCTGGGCAAAGAGCCTCGTAAAGGGGTCAACCCCGACGAGGTCGTGGCCCTGGGAGCGGCCTACCAGGCTGCGGTGCTTGCCGGCGAGGCCAAGGATATTCTCCTGCTCGATGTAACCCCGCTCTCTCTCGGTATCGAGACGCTGGGCAACGTCTTTACCAAGATCATCGAGCGCAATACCACCATCCCCACAAGCAAGAAACAGATCTTCTCCACCGCTGCCGACAACCAGACCAGCGTGGAGGTCCATGTGCTGCAGGGAGAGCGGCCGCGGGCATCGGACAACAAAACGCTGGGCCGCTTCATGCTGGACGGGATCCCGCCGGCGCCCCGCGGAGTGCCGCAGATAGAGGTGAGCTTTGATATAGACGCCAACGGTATTGTTAATGTCTCGGCAAAAGACCTGGCTACCGGCAAGGAGCAGCATATTACCATTACCGCCTCCAGCGGGCTGGACAAAGGGCAGATCGAGAGGATGGTCCGCGAGGCGGAATCGTACGCCGAGGAAGACCGCAAATGGCAGGAGCTGGCCGAGGCGCGCAATAAGGCCGACTCCCTGGCCTACCAGGCGGAAAAATCGCTGAAAGATCTCGGTGACAAGGTCGAGCCGGCCAAAGCCGAAGAGGTGCGCAAAGCCGCGGAGGAGCTGCGGGAGGCGGCGAAGGGCGACGACCTGGATAAGATTAACCGGGCCACCGAGAAATTGAACGGCTATCTGCACGAGCTCTCGGCAAAGCTTTACGAGCAGGCCCGGGCGCAGCAGGCCGGAGATGCCGGCGCTGCCGGCGGAGCTGCCGGAACGGCGGGAGAAGGCGGTTCTGCAGGCCAGGATGAAAACGTGGTTGATGCCGATTACGATATCAAAGACGACAAGGAGGGCAAGTAGCCCTTTCCCTTGTCATTGCTCTGGCGTAGGGGCGGGGTTCCACCCCCACCCAAAACATGCTGGTGATCACAGCCACAGCACTATCGCCATTGCCGGTTAGGCATGATGTTGTGCAGTAGAGGTCTTTTGCTCTAAACGCGTTGCTGGTATTGTATACAGTTGCGGGTTTGGGCGGCCCAATGGGCCGCCCCTACAAACCTGGATGTTATTCATGGCGCTAGGCGTAGGGGCGGGGTTCCACCCCCGCCCGAGATAGACGCGGATTTGGGTATTGTTTTCCGATACGGTTTTTAGCGGCCCAATGGGCTGCCCCTACTAACCTGGATGTCATTCGTTGCGCTAGGCGTAGGGGCGGGGTTCCACCCCCGCCCGATGCAGGGTTTACCCCCTTCCAGGCCACCGCACAAGCCGCTTCTGCAGCCTGGCGCCGGGGATGCACGGACTCCCCCCTTTTCAAAAAGGGGGGCCGGGGGGGATTTTAAATGTCAGGCGCCCGGAGGATGAAAAATTAGATGGCGGAAAACAAAAGGGATTATTACGAAGTCCTGGGAATAGATCGTAACGCTTCCACCGAGGAGATAAAAAAAGCCTACCGCAGGCTGGCGCGAAAGTATCACCCTGATTTCAACAAGGATGACCCCCGCGCCGAAGAGAAATTCAAGGAGATCAACGAAGCTTACGAGGTCCTCTCTGACCCCCAGAAGCGGGAGCGCTATGATCACTTCGGGCACGATCCCGGATTTGGCCCCGGAGCCGGCGGGGGTTTCGAAGGTTTTGGCGGCTTTGAAAGCATCTTTGAAGACTTATTCGGCGGGCTGGGCGGCTTTGGACGGCGCCGCCCGCCCGGCCCGGAGCAGGGGCAGCACCTGCGCTACGATCTTGAGATCACCCTGGAGGATGCTTTTCAAGGCGGAACAAAGGAGATCCGGGTCTCCCGCTCCGAAATCTGCCCCGAATGCCGGGGCAGCCGGTCCCGTCCCGGGACCAAACCAGAGACCTGCCCCGCCTGCGGCGGCAGCGGTCAGCAGCAGGTCACCCGCGACACTCTCTTTGGCCGCATGATTAACATCCAGACCTGTCTCAACTGCTCCGGGAGGGGTACTATCGTGAAAGAGCCCTGTCCGGCTTGCCGCGGCCAGGGCCGGGTTGTCCGCGAGCGGACTATCGAGGTTAAAATACCGCCCGGGGTGGCCCATGGGACCCGCCTGCGCATACAGGGCGAAGGTGAAGCGGGGCTGCGCGGCGGCCCGCCGGGCGATCTTTATGTTGTTATCAGCATTCGCCGGCACAAGCTTTTCAGGCGGGAAAGGGATGACCTGATTTACGAGCTGCCCCTGCAGATGGCCATGGCGGCCCTGGGTACCGAGGTGGAAGTGCCGACCCTGGACGGGACGGTGACGATGAAGATCCCAGAAGGAACGCAGCCCGGCACGGTATTCCGGCTCAGGGGCAAGGGGATGCCTCGCCTCCATGGCCTGGGCAAAGGGGACCTGAGGGTAACAGTAAAAGTGGTGGTTCCGAAACGGCTTACAGCGAGAGAAAGGGAGCTCTTAAAGGAGCTGGCGCAGCTGAGCCCTTCGGAAGAAAAAGGCAAAGGTTTCTTTGACCGGATGAAAGATGCTTTCGGCGGCAGCCATTAAGCCGGGCAAGGAGTGCAGATGCATTATTTCTTCAAAGAAGGTTCGTCCCTGGCGGCGGGCCGGTTAATTGAACTAGATCCGGACGATCTGAATCATGCCTACCGGGTTCTCCGGCTGCGGGAAAACAGCGTCGTCGCTGTCGCCGACGGCCGGGGTGCGGCGTTCAAAGGAATTATCGAATCCATCGGCCAGCAAGCCGCTTTCATCCGGCTTGGCGATCCCCTGCCGGCCGCTGAATCGCCCCTGCGGATTGTCCTCCTCCAGGGGTTGGCCAAGGGAGAGAAGATGGATCTGATCATCCGCCAGGCAACGGAGCTGGGGGTGCAGCGGATTGTTCCCATTGTCACGGAGCGGAGCATTCCCCGCCTTGACGAATCCCGCGAAGCGAATCGCTTGAAACGCTGGCGGAAAGTGGCCCGGGCGGCGGCGGCGCAGTGCCGCCGGGCTTTTCTTCCCGAAGTTTTCCCGGTGCATGATTTTAACGGGGCGCTGTCCCTGCTGGAAGGGCGGGAAGCGCTGGTCCCCTGGGAGGAAGAGAAAGAATGCGGCCTGGAAAGCCTGTTGAAACAACCTCTTCCGGCGAAAGAGGCTGTTTATATCTTTATCGGCCCTGAAGGAGGCTTCGGCATGCGGGAAATAGAGGCGCTGACTGCCGCCGGGGCCCGCACTTTCCACCTGGGACCGCGCATATTGCGCACGGAGACAGCCGCCGCGGTAACCGTAGGCCTGATCCAGGCTGCATGGGGCGATCTGGGGGTGGGCTCAAGATAAAAAAGAAAAAAGTGGCCTTTTATACCCTTGGCTGCAAAGTCAATTTTTGTGAAACCGAGGCGCTGCAGGCCCTTTTTGAAAAAGCGGGCTACAGCGTAACCGATTTTAGCCGTCCGGCCGACGTATATGTAATCAACACCTGTACAGTCACCGGCTTGAGCGATCACAAGTCGCGCAAGGCTATCCGCCGCGCCAGGCGGCGCGCCCCGGAGGCGATCATCGTGGCCACGGGGTGCTATGCGCAGGGGTTTCCGGAAGAAGTAGAAGCGTTGGAACAGGCGGACCTGGTCATCGGTACGCACGGCCGGGAAAATCTGCCCCAGATCGTGGCCTCGCTCGAGCAGGACCGATCCCCCCGCGGGCTGGTCCGGCCTTACGGCGCCCGGGGCTCTTTTGAGATGCTCCCGCCGGCGCGGCGCCGCGGCCGGACGCGGGGTTTTCTTAAAATACAGGAAGGATGCAACCAGGGATGTACATACTGCATCATTCCCACGGTGCGGGGACCGCTGCGCAGCCTGCCTATCGAAGAGGCGGTAGCGCGCGCCCAGGCCATGGTTGAGAGCGGCTACCGGGAGATTGTCTTGACGGGAATTCATTTGGGCCTTTACGGCGCCGACCTGGAGCAGGTTACCCTGGGGGCGCTCCTGGATGAACTTGAGCGAATACCGGGCCTGCTGCGCCTCCGCCTTAGCTCCATAGAACCCTCCGATATTACCGGGGAGCTGGTGGAGCGGATTATCTCTTCAGAGAAGATTTGCCCGCACTTGCATATCCCTCTCCAAAGCGGTGATGGAGAAATCCTCAAACTGATGAACCGTCCATACACTCCCGAGGAATATCTTTACCTGGTCCGGTGGCTGCGGGAGCTGAAAAGCGACCTGGCCATCAGCGCCGATGTCATGGTCGGTTTTCCCGGGGAGAAAGAAGAGCATCACCGGCGCAGCCTTTCCTTTGTCCGGAGTGTAAACTTCAGCCGGCTCCATGTTTTTGCCTATTCCCCCCGCCCCGGAACGCCGGCGGCGGAATTCCCCGGCCAGGTTGAGAGCGCGGTTAAGGAGCGGCGCAGCCGCGAGATGATTGAGCTGGGGAAAAAGATGGCCGCCTCCTTTCGCCGGAAATTTATCGGCTCGCTGCAGGAGGTCCTTATTGAAAAGGTCAGCCCTTATGATTTCGGAGAGGGCTTAACGCCCCACTACCTGCGTACCAGGGTGGCGCTCGACGGGAGAGGGCGCGGCTGGCCGGGGAAGGCGGTAACCGCAAAAATCGAAAAAGAAGAGGGCCAATTTCTTTGGGGTGACCCTATACGGCAGACATAAACGAAGAAGCGGTGCATAAAAATATGGTAAAGTCCCTTAAGGGAAGGGGAGAGCTTTCTGATGCACCGCTTTCTTGTCATTGAGGCAAAACGCCTGCTGCCCCTTTTGTTTCTGCTGGTCCTCCTGGTAAGCCTCTCGATCTATGACAATTTCTTTCGTGAATATCCGGTGGTGGCTCCCGAAGATGAACTGAAAAACGCCATTGCTTTTGTCACTGCCGACCAGGGTGAGATCAGCGTTCCCACCTCATTCGAGGTGATTAGCTCTGCTGAAGCCTGGTCCGGTTTGGAACAGGAACATGCGACTTTGCCCGATTACCCGTTCAATCCTGCTTACGAGTACGCCATCAGCGCAGTGAACGGCGAAATTAAAAGTGTGCAGGTGTTTCCCCAGGAGGACGGCATAATCCAGGTCCAGGTTAAGGTTGCCGAGCAGCCGAACAGTTATCACCTCGTCACCGTGGAGCGGGAGAAGATCGGGGAGCAGGCCCGCTGGCTTTTCTTGGATGATAACGACCGGATCCTCCACGAGATTCTCATACCGGGTGAAGATGGCGAGGCTCAAAACGGCGTGGACTCGGCGGAATCTTCGGTGCAGGATGGAGAATCAGCAGGCGATTAAAGGCTCGCCGTCTTGAAATCCGCTTCGATCAAGGCAGCCAGTTCCGCCAGCGTGCCCCGGTAATCAAAGGATGGAGCGGCCTCACCGCGGTCGATGACCTCTCCTTCAACGAGAAAAGTAGCCATGCCGGCCCTGGCGGCGCTGATGTCCTCCACGGTGTCGTTGCCGGCCATGAGGCAGCGTTCCGGGGGTATTTCAATCATTCGGGCAATTTCGCAGTAATATTCGGGGCGGGGCTTGCAGTAATGCATGTTTTCCAAGCTGGTAATAAGATCAAATGATGCGGCGGAGAGCCCTCCCCAGGAGAGCCTTTCGACAACGGCGCTGCGGGGGAAGACCGGCTGCGTGGCCAGCACCAGCTTCAGGCCCTGCCGCCGAGCCGCCTTCAGCACCTTCCGGGCATGAGGCCGGGGTGCGCCCCAGGAGCGGAGGCGGGGAAACTCATCCCGGTAGAATTCCTCGATGAGCGGGTCAATCTCCTCGCGCGCCACCCCCAGGCGGCGGCAGAAATCTTCGTAGAAGACGGCCTCGTTGGTCCGGCCGGGATCATCGCTTTCCATCATTACTTTTATGGTTGCAAGCAGGTGTGCGGTAAACTTCTCCGGCGGGAGATGGGAGGAGAAGTATGCCGCCAGCGCTTTCATATAGGCCGGGATGAACCGGAGCAGGTCCAGCTTGAGCAGGGTTCCGTCGAGATCGATGAGCAGGGCATCGAAGCGGCGGGCCGGCGCCGGTTCAGGCTTATTTTTCATCATTTTCATCTTCAAGAGCCGTGCTGAATTGCTTCAGCAAATCGAGGTCCAGGATCTCTCCGGCAGCCTCGCTGATGATTTTTTGGACATCCGCGAGCAGCCTGCTGAAGCGGAATTCGGCATCCATGAAACGCTTCACCGTTAAATTCAGGTTCAGGACCTCGTAAAGTTTATTCAGCTTCTCCTGCTGCTTCGGGGCTACCTCCAGCCCGGCCAGCTGCTGCTTCTCCAGCCGGAACTGCTCCTTGCGGAAATCAACCAGCATATCCCGTGCCGTGCTGTCTTTCGCCAGCAGCTCCTGGGCTTCTTTATACCCCTTGAATTCAGAGGATTCCCGCAGCGCCTTGGCGAGAATATGGGCGGCGTCGTAAGGGTTCACCGGTTTGCACCTCTTTCTTCTTTCTATGGTATTGATAGAGCCTTTTCAGGCATGAGCATGGCCGCCAGCCGCCGCGCCGTTTCTTCGACAGAATCGTTCTCCATCACCGCAGTAAAAGGAGTTGTATCCGGGCGAGTATCTTTATAGAGCCGGTCGTAGTAATCGCGGCATAGTGATAAGGCGACGGCCTCGTAGCGGGCGGCGGCAAGGTTCTCCAGCAGCTGCTCCACCCTGGCGCGGCCAAGCCGGCTTTGCAGGGAGAGAATTGCCTCCCGGATCCCGGCCAGGTCCCGGGCGGTGGGCTGCGCCGGGAGGTATTCATCAACAATTCTGCGGACCCGCTCTTCCAGCGGCGCGGTCAGCAAAATGTGTTCGCCTTCGTCCATGGCCGCAGCCAGCCAGGCGGGCAGGTGGATTTTACCAATGCGGCGGCCTTCGCCCTCGATCACGATATAGGGAACTCCATTGAAGCGGTCGAGCTGCTGCAGCAAGCGGGCTTCGAAATCTTTCTGCGAAGGCTGCTCGTCCAGGCCGATGGCGCCAAAAACCGATCCCCGGTGGCGGGCCAGTTCTTCCAGATCAATTGCCGGGTGGCCGCAGCGGAGCAGCTCCCTGATCACGGCTGTTTTCCCGGCGCCGGTCAAGCCGTGGAGTACGGCCAGCTTGCTTTTCAGCGGATAGTTTTGAAGCCGCCGGTGGACCAGGCGGCGGTAAGCGCGATAGCCTCCCTGCAGGCGCCAGGCCGGAATGCCGGCCAGGTTAAGAATCAGCTGCAGGCTGCGGCTGCGCAGCCCCCCCCGCCAGCAGTAGAGCAGGGGCTTCTTCTCGCCTGCGGCGGCGGTGACCGCGTCGACAAGCTCCGGCAGCCTGGGCGCCACCAGCTCCAGGGCGGCCCGCCGGGCGGCCCTCTCTCCTTCGCGGTGGTACATCAGCCCGATTTGCTCACGCCCGGCATCATCGAACAGGGGAATATTCACTGCGCCGGGGATAGACGTCTGGCTAAACTCCGCGGGTGAGCGCACATCTATAAAGATGACATCATTGCGTTCGAGCGCCTCTTCTACAGAAAAAGTATGCTCCATTGCAGGAGCGCACCTCTTTCCCCGGTAAGAACTTGATTCAATTATAGCCCAGTTAAGTAAAACTGTGCAAGGCGGCGCCCGGGGCAAAAAATTTCAATTGGAAAAAGGTAAAAAGAACGCGGATATTGAACTATAAAATGCAAAAGAGTATTGAATGAACCGCCACTTGCTTCTCAAGGAGATAATGCTGTGCTATAATGGCAAAGGATTTTCAAATTAAACAGCAGGAGGACTGCAATGACTGCTGATTGTATTTTTTGCCGCATTATTAAGAAGGAGAGCGAAGCGGAGATAGTCTACGAGGACGAGGAGATCCTAGCCTTCAAAGATATCTATCCGGCGGCTCCGGTGCACCTGCTGATTGTCCCGCGCAGACATATTCCTACCCTGGCAGACCTTGAAGCCGGTGATACCATGCTCATGGGGCGGCTGATCAGTGTAGCCAATGACCTGGCCCGCGCTTTCAACCTGGACCAGTCCGGTTACCGGCTAGTAATAAATTGCGGCAAAGAAGGCGGACAGCTGGTTTATCACCTGCATCTGCACCTCCTGGGAGGAAAAGCGTTATCGCCTGCTATCGCCGAAGGACGGGGCGTTTAGCAGCTGTTGCTGCTGTCTCCGGTTTTTTTTCGGCGACGGTTCGCGCGGAGAGGGGGGAAGATCGTGGCTGAAGTCAGAGTGGGGAAGAATGAATCCCTTGACAGAGCCCTAAGAAGGTTTAAAAAGCAGTGTGCACGGACCGGAATTCTGACGGAAGTGCGCCGCCGGGCGCATTATGAAAAACCCAGTGTGCGCCGCAAGAAAAAAGCGGAGGCGGCGCGGAAACGGCGCTACCGCTGAGTTTATCCTGGATGGCGCGCCGGTTTGCGGGCGGTGCCGCCACCCCTTTCCAGTGCTGACCCGCGCAGAAAAATAAGTAGGAGATGAAGCAGGATTACTTGAAGACCCGGTTGTTGGACCCAAACCGGGTCTTTTTACCGGAGGGGTGAGTTTAATTATGCTTGAAAGGAGACTGAACCTGGTCCGGGCAATTCTATTTGCTGCCGGCCTGCTTCTAATTTCCGGAGGCGGCATTGGGTATGCCTCGCCGGACAGCCCGGCGAAGCTGGCTTTGCTGGCGATTGAAGGAGTCATCGATTCGGGTATGGAAAATTACATCGATCATGCGCTGAACCGGGCTGAAGAGGAAGGCGCCGCCGCGGTGATCCTGGAGCTGGATACGCCCGGCGGTTATCTAAAAGCGGCGCATAACATCAAGAAACTGCTCGATGACTTTTCCGGTCCCGTTTATGCCTATGTCCGGCCGCGGGCCCTCTCTGCCGGCGCCTACCTGGCCCTGGCTGCGGATGAAATATATATGGCTCCGGGAAGCACGCTGGGAGCGGCGGAGCCGGGCTTGCTGGGGGGAGGAGAGGTCGATGAAAAGTCCCTCTCCGCCTGGGAGGCCGATATGCGCGCAGTGGCCGGGCGCCGCGGGCGCGACCCGCAGCTGGCTGCAGCCATGGTTCGCAGAGAGATCGCCATTGAAGGGGTGGTAGAGAAGGGGGTCTTGTTAACGCTGACCGAAGAAGAGGCGCTGGCGCTTGGTTACAGCGAAGGCACGGTGGAGAACCGCGGCGCTCTTCTCGACCGGATCGGCTTTTCACAGTCTGAGATGATTTCCTACCGCCCTCGTCTTGTTGACCGGATAGTGGGTTGGATTACCCACCCCGTTGTGGCTACGATCCTGCTCATTGCCGGAATTACCTGCCTGGTGGTGGAAATCTTTACCGCCGGCTTCGGTGTTTTCGGGCTGATCAGCATAGTTGCTTTCACTCTCTATTTCGGAGGGCACTATGCCGCCGGCCTGGCTCACTACTGGGTTCTGCTTCTTTTCGGCCTGGGACTGGTGCTGCTGCTTATAGAGCTATTTATCCCCGGCTTCGGCATTATCGGGATTACCGGGATTCTTTCGATCATTGCCTCCATTGTCCTGGCGGCTGAAACGATCGAGACCGGTTTATTTATGCTGGCTGTGGCCCTGGCGCTCTCGGCTCTCTTTGCCTTTTTGGCCTACCGCTTTTTCGAGCGCCGGGGTATTTTGCGCCGTATTTTTCTGGCCGACGAAGCCCGCTCGGAGCTTGGCTTTGTGGCCACTGCCGACTACAGGGACCTGGAAGGGCTTGAGGGGGTTACCCTGACTCCTCTGCGCCCTGCAGGCTCGGCCCGGATCGGCGAGAGGCGGATCGACGTGATTAGCGAGGGAGAATTTATTGCCGCCGGGGTCCCGGTGAAGGTGGTCCTGGTGGAGGGTTCACGGGTGGTAGTGCAGAAAAGCGATGCCTGATGGCAAGGCAGAGAGTTAGTTAACCTAAAAAAAGGAGGCTTTTAAAATGCCGCCAGAGTTTCTGATCACATTTCTTATTATCGTAGGGCTTGTCATTCTCTTTTTTGCCCTCTTGTTTAGTTTTATCCCGCTGGGTCTCTGGATTTCAGCAATGGCGGCCCAGGTCAAGGTGGGAATCTTTTCCCTGGTGGGAATGCGCTTGCGGCGGGTTCCGCCGGCCAGGATCGTCAACCCGCTGATCAAGGCGACCAAGGGAGGCGTTGAAGTGAGCGTAAACCAGCTCGAGGGTCATTACCTCGCCGGGGGGAATGTTGACCGGGTGGTCAATGCGCTCATCGCCGCCCAGCGGGCGGAGATTCCCCTTTCATTTGAGCGGGCCGCGGCGATAGACCTGGCCGGCCGCGACGTGCTCGAAGCGGTCCAGATGAGCGTCAACCCCAAGGTGATCGAGACGCCGATAGTGGCGGCGGTGGCCAAAGACGGGATTGAAGTGAAGGCCAAGGCCAAGGTGACCGTGCGGGCTAATATTGACCGGCTCGTCGGGGGAGCCGGGGAGCCGACGATCATTGCGCGGGTCGGCGAGGGGATTGTTACCACCATCGGTTCGGCGGATAATCACAAATCTGTTTTGGAGAATCCGGATAGGATTTCGGAGACGGTTTTAAAAAAGGGCCTCGATGCGGGGACCGCTTTTGAGATTCTCTCCATTGATATCGCCGATGTTGACGTGGGGAAGAATATCGGGGCCGAGCTGCAGACCGACCAGGCCGAAGCCGACAAGCGTATCGCCCAGGCCAAGGCGGAAGAGCGGCGGGCCATGGCCGTGGCTCGCGAGCAGGAGATGCATGCCGCCGTGGCGGAGATGCGTGCAAAGGTGGTCGAGGCGGAGGCGGAGATCCCCAGGGCCATGGCGCAGGCGCTGCGTGAAGGGAAAATCGGGGTCATGGATTACTACAACCTGAAAAACATTGTGGCCGATACAGAGATGCGCGATGCCATCAGCAAAATGGGCCGCTCAGAGCCGGCGCCGGAAGATAAATAAGCGGCGGGACACCGTTGAACATTAGTGGGACACTAGGGACGTTCCTTTCTGTCCCACATATTACACTTTAGGCGATCAAAATGGGACATACAGGTACGTCCCCGTTGTCCCGGGTATGATCTAGAAAGGTGTGTGCGATGTGGGCTATATCTTTTACCTGTTTCTGTTGATCGCCATTATCAACCTGGTGAATAATGCGGTCAAACGGGCCAGGTCTCATGAAGAATCTAGACGCTCTCCGGGCCGGTCCCGGCCTGCGATGCAAAGCCGGCCGGCAGGAAGTCAATCTCGTCTGGAGAAATCCCGGCCGGGCGATGCAAAGACGGAGCTGCCGCTGAGCCCGGCTCACTTGCCTGAAGAAAAAGCGGAGAGCCCCAGCACTCAAAAAGGGGCCGTGCCTGTAAATGTGGCGCGCATCTTCACTGAAAAAGATCAGCTGCTGGCGGCCTTTATCTTTCATGAAGTTTTGGGCCCGCCGCGCAGCCTCCGCCCCCGCCGAACTCCCCCCTTTGCAAAAGGGGGGCCGGGGGGGATTTAACAGTCAGGAAGGCGGGGCCTGCCCCCAGTCATTTTCTCTCAGCCGCCGGGCTATTTCACGCAGGTATAAATAGAAGATCCCCGGCGGGGCGATGATCAAGACCGCTGCAGCGGCGTAGACTCCAAGATCCCATCCGCTCATTTACAGCGCCTCCTTCGCCAGGTCTGGGCGTCTCTCTTTGCCGCAGAGCTGCCCGATCATAAAAGCCAGCAGGACAAAGGGCGGAATCAAGAAGATGCCGTATTCCTGCCAGAGCTCCACCCTGTGCCCGCCGATGGTCAGCGGCAGCACCATGGTCTCCCATTCTTCCGAGAAGTGACCCGCCGTGGTCACAAGCAGGTAGTAGGCAATGGTGCCGAAGAAGCCGGTCGCCGTGGCCAGGCTGCCGCTGAGCCTGTTTTTCGGCAATTTCTTCATAAAGACGGCGGCATAGAGGGGAATCAGAACAGTGTTGATCAGGATGCTGGCCTGGAAAACCCATACCCCCATGATCCGCTCAAAATAAAATGAGAGGGCTACCGACACTGCCGCGGAGATAATCACTGCCCGCTTGCTATAAGCCAGGAGCTTCTTTTCAGAAAGATCGGGCTTGAAGAGCGGGCGGTAGAGATCGTAGACCAGGTTTCCCGAAGAGACCAGGAAGTAGGAATCGGCGGTGGACATGGCTGCCGCCAGCACTCCGGCCAGAAAGAGGCCGATCAGACCTGGCGGCAGGTATCGCGCCGCCACCGCCATGAGCGCCTGGTTGGCATGGGGTTCGCCGATTATGCCCAGGCCCACCGCTGCGGCGGCGGCGAGGCCGAGCATGCAGCAGGCGAATTCATAGGCGCTCCAGATGGGGGTGCTGATGAGCAGCGCCCGCCGCGCATCTTTCGGCGTGCGGGAGGCAAAAATCCGATGCAGGAAGGCCGGTTCGCAGAGCACGGCCAGGGAGGTGAGAGCGTAGGCGGCGATGATCCCGGCGGTGAGATAGCCGCCTGATGGTGAGAAGAAATAGCGGGGATCGCCGTCCAGGTAGGCGGACAGGCCGCTGAAAATGCCGTCGTAACCGCCAAGGTTTCTCCAGCATGCGAGCAGAGCGATGCCCAGAGACACGGTCATGATGGTAAACTGGAACATGTCGGTAACCGCCACCGCCCAGAGACCACCGCTAGTGGTATAGAGGACTACGATCACTGCAGCGGCAAGCACTCCCAGCCAGAAAGGAATTTTAAAAAGAAGGGTAAAAATGAAACCCATGCCCATAATCTCCATGGTATTGATGGAGTAGAAGAAAGAGCTGCAGGCGGAGATGGCCCGGGCAAATTTACCGTAGCTGCCGCCGATGATGTCGACAAAGGTGTTGCTCTCCAATTCGCGGAACCTGGGAGCAAGGTAGGCCATGAGCAGGTAAAGGCCTGTATAGGGAAGGGCGTAGGCAAAAAAGCCGGTGACCCCTTCGAAGAAGCCGATCTCTGAGGTGCCGAAGAGGGTGTCCAGGCCGAAGAAGGTGGAGACAAGAGTGCCGACCATGAGGGGCATGGTCAGCCCCTTTGAAGCCAAAAAATAGTCTTCAAAGCTCTGCTGCTTCTTTCGGAAAAAGAGGCCCACGCAGATCATGCCCGCCAGGTATAAGAAAATGATAATCCAGTCAAACCAGGCCAGATCTATTTCTATGCCTGTTGCTTCCATTTTTATCAGCTCCTCTCTGCTTCAACTTCATGCGGGCTTTAGCCGGATGCAAAAATGCCGGCAACCATTATACTACAAAAGCTGCCTTGCCGCACCGGGCAGGCGGGAGAGAGACCTCGTTATTAAATCCCTGGGCGATCTGTGGCATAACAACTCGGGGCGGTGCCCGGGTTGTATTTTTTTTAGGCGGCGCATAAATTTAAATACCGCAATTTATTATTTTTAAGAAGGAGATGCCCGGAGCATGGCACAGAGAAGAAAAAAGGGCGGTTTTAAAGAGGTTGTCGCCGATCTCTTCGAGCTCCCCCACGAGGTGCTTCTTGATCTCCCCCGCCTAACCCTGGTTGGCAACGTGCAGCTTTATATTGAAAATCACCGCGGAGTCATCGCCTACGATGAAAACCAGGTCCGCCTTTCGGTCAAGAACGGTGAAATTATGGTCCGGGGGGAGCGGCTGCAGATTAAAAACTTGCTTGAAGAAGAGCTTCTGATCAAAGGAATAATCGAAGGCCTCTCCTACGACATTTAGCTGCGGTATAGGAGGAAAGGCCGGTGTTTATAATAAGATGGTGGAGGTTTTTTCGCGGGTTCGTGGTGATTTCCCTGCGGGGCCGGGGCGTGGAGAGGCTGCTTAACCTGGCGGTGTCGCGGGGGATCGGTTTCTGGGATCTGCAGAAGCAGAAAAACGAAGCCCGTCTTTCCGTGAGCCTGGCCTCTTTCAGGGCGCTGCATCCCCTTGTCCGGAAGACGCGCTGCCGCCTGCGTATTCGCCGCAAGGCAGGCCTTCCTTTTATCATTTACCGGCTGCGCCGCCGCTGGGGGCTGGTGGCGGGGGCGTTTTTCTTTGTGGCCGCCCTTTACCTGGCCACTTCCTTGGTCTGGGATGTCCGGATCAGCGGGACCAGGCATCTTAAAGAGGCGGAGATCCTGGCCCTGGCGGAGCAGCTGGGGATCCGTCCCGGGGTCTGGAAGTGGAAATTAAAGCTCAGCGAATTGGAAGAGGAGTTTCCCCGCCGCCACAGCGCCATTGCCTGGGCCGGGTTGCGGTTTCGTGGGATCCTGCTTGAAATTGAAATCGTAGAGCATCTTCCCGGGGCCACCGCGGACGATCGTCCCGCGGATCTGGTTGCCTCCAAGGACGGTTTGATCGAGAGGATCCTGGTACTGGAGGGTAAAGCTGCAGTTAAGGTGGGCGATACTGTATCCAAAGGAGATCTGCTCATCGAGGGGATCGTCGGTCTTGAAGAGGGCATCCTTGATCCAGACGAGCCGGCCCCGGTGCAGGAAGTGAGGGCGCGGGGAGAAGTAGAGGCCAGGGTCTGGTACGAGGCCCGGGAACCGTTAAAACTACGCCAGCTTTCCCGGGAATTTACCGGAGCATCGCAGAAAAGCATTTATCTCCGGTGGAAGGAGAAACAGCTGCGGTTGTGGGGCCCGCCCCGAAATCCGTACAGCTCTGCCCGGCAGGAGGTCCGGATTGCAGGCTGGCGATGGAGGAATCTTTCTTTTCCTGTCGAAGTAATAACTCTTACATATCTCGAGCAGCGCATCGTTCAAAAGACAATCCCCCGTAATGAAGCGCTGCGGATGGCCCGGCAGGAAGCCCGGCAAAAGCTGCGGGCCCAGTTGCCGGAAGGAGTCACTTTTGAGCGGATTTATGAAGAAGAGTATACGGAAAAAGAAACAGAATGGATCCGCGTTGTGGGGGAAACAAGGGAAGAGATCGGGATGGTGAAGCTGCGCCGGTCTTAATTTTTCCCGGAGAGGTAGGGATGCCTTTGGCGGAAAAAGCAGTCAGCCGCACGGTCTTGCTGGAAAGCGGCGAAGAAGCGCTGCAGCTTTTTGGAAAGCACGACCGCTATTTCGACCTGATAGAAGACAATTTCCGCGTCCGCCTGCTGCCAAGGGATTTCGAACTGGTTATTGAGGGCCCGGAAGAAGAGGTGGAGCCGCTCTACCAGATGTTTCAGGAACTGCTGCGCTCTATCCGCCGGGGGCACATACTGTCGAGCCGCGAATTTGAATATGCCCTTAAGTTGACCCGCGAAGGACAGGCTAAAAGCGTTCGTGAACTTTTTAACGAACTGCTGCTGGTAACTCCCCGGGGCAAACAGGTCCGCCCGAAAACCATCGGCCAGAAGCGTTACCTTGAAGCGATGCGCCGGAACGATATTGTTCTCTGCATTGGCCCGGCGGGAACAGGCAAAACCTACCTGGCCCTGGCCATGGCCATCGACAGCCTTAAAAAGAAGCAGGTGCAGCGGCTGATCCTGACGCGCCCCGCCGTGGAGGCGGGAGAGCACCTCGGTTTTTTACCCGGGGACTTTCAGGAAAAAGTTGATCCTTACTTGAGGCCGGTTTATGACGGGCTCTATGATCTTCTGGGCGTGGAGCTCTTTCAAAAGTACCGCGAACGGGGTATAATTGAAGTAGCCCCCCTGGCTTATATGAGGGGGCGTACTCTTGATGATTCATTTGTTATTCTCGACGAGGGGCAAAACGCCACATCCGAACAGATGAAAATGTTTCTCACCCGCCTGGGTTTCGGATCAAAGGCGGTGGTAACGGGGGACATAACGCAGATCGATCTTCCCCGCGAGCGCGAATCGGGTTTGGCCGAAGCGCCGCGTATCCTGGCAGGCATTGAAGGGATCGCCTTGATTTATCTTACTGAGAAGGATGTGGTCAGGCATCCCCTGGTCCAGAATATAATTAAGGCTTATGAGAGATATGAGGCCAATAAGGTGAATGAACCATGAAAACGCTCCCCGGGGTAAGAGAGATAATCGAAAGCTATTTTCCGCCAAGGTGGGATCAGCACACCCAGAGATTAACCCTGGCAGTGGTTATATTCATAATCTTCTACCTAGTCCTGGTTTTCACCTGCATGCCCGCCAGAATCTACGTGGAACTGGGCCGGCCAAGCCCCAAGACCATATATGCGCCGCGCGAGGCCATTGATGAATACACCACCGAGCAGCTGCGCCAGGCAGCCGCCGAGGCGGTTCCGGAAGTATTTGATTATAATTCCGAAATTGAAGCAGAGGCCGTGACGGCGATCAAGGATTTTTTTGCCCGGGTTGGTGAAATCCGCGACGACGAAAACAGCTCTTCCGATGAAAAAGCGGCGGCCATTCAGGCGCTGCTTGATGAAGAGCTTCCCCTTTCCACGGTTAAAGCGCTCCTGATTGAAAAAACCATTATTGGTGACCTGGAGAGCCGTCTTGTAGCGTCCCTGGCCGAGATTTTCCGGCAGGGAATCAAGGTAAACGGAGTGGAGACGGCGCAGCGGCAGGTTAACCGCGAGATAGCCCTATTTCCCTTTAATGCCGAGTTGAAACAGGTGGCCGAAATACTGGCCGGGCCGCTGCTGAAGCCGAACATGATTGCCAACCCTGCGGCGACTGAACGAAACCGCGAGGCGGCCCGCAAAGAGGTTGAGCCTGTGATCCTGCAGCGCAATGCCCTAATCATCAGCGAAGGAGAGCTGGTCACCGAGAAGCATATGGCCCAGCTTGAAACTCTGGGCCTGCTCCGGGGCAAGCAGGCCGATTACCCCGGAATGTTCGGACTGTTTATCCTATTGACAATAGTGTTTGTTCTGGTAAGCATATACCTGTATAAATATGTAAATAATATTTATACAAACCCGAAAATGTTGCTTTTGCTGGGGCTGGTAGCGATCCTGACCCTGCTGGCAACCGTTCTGGCCGCTTATTTCTCAGGCTACCTCATACCTGTGGCCATGGGAGTGATCCTGATTACCGTTATTTTTGGCTACCACCTTGCCGTGCTGATGGCGCTTGTTTTTGCTTTGCTGGTCGGGTTTTTGACCGGGGGCGAACTCAGCTATGTGCCCGTTGCCCTCACCGGCAGCCTGGCGGCAATTTACGCCGTTTCCCGCGTTAGCCAGAGGGGCGACCTGGCCAAGGCGGGCCTATATGTTGCCGGAGCCAACGTGGCCACGATCATGGCGCAGTTTCTTTTTTGGGGAAATTTCAGCCTGGAAAGCAGGATCATCAAAGAGCTCGGCTATGCCCTGGTTGCCGGCAGCGGCAGCGGTCTTTTGTCCTCAATTATTGCCATCGGGCTGCTGCCTTACCTGGAAAGCGCTTTCGGGGTAACTACCTCAATTACCCTGCTGGAGCTTTCCAACCCCCATCACCCTCTGCTGCGGCAGCTTCAAACGAAGGCGCCGGGCACCTACTACCACAGCATGATGGTCTGCAATCTGGCCGAGGCCGCGGCCGAAGCGGTGAATGCAGACCCTTTGCTTACCCGGATCGGCGCTTATTATCATGATATCGGCAAGCTGAAACGTCCTTATTTTTTTACTGAGAACCAGCTTTCGGGGCAAAATCCGCATGACAAGCTTTCTCCGAACTTGAGCGCCATGATCATTCGCCTTCATGTCAAGGATGGAGTGGAGCTGGCCCGCAAACACCGGCTGCCGGCGGCGATCGAGGATATCATCAGGCAGCACCACGGGACCGGCTTGATCCTTTATTTTTACCAGAAGGCGCTGGAAAACTGCGGCGAAGAGGACCAGGTTTCCGCTGAAAAATTCAGCTACGAAGGGCCGCTGCCGCAAACAAAGGAGGCGGCGATCATCATGCTGGCCGATTCCATCGAGGCAGGAGTCCGCTCGCTTTCCAATCCCGCCGGCAACCGGGTCGAGGCTTTGATCCGGCGCATTATCAAGGAGAAGCTGAACAGCGGCCAGATGGATGAGTGCGATCTCACGCTGAAAGAGCTGGACCGGATCGGGGATGCCTTTGTCAAGATCATGGCGGGCATATATCATGCCCGGGTTGAATATCCGGAAAAAGATTTAAAAGCGGAGCTTGAGAGGAATGTTTCCCGGTGAGCGTTTCCGTGCACTGGACCGGTGTTGACCCGCCGCCTGAAGCTTTGCGGAAGAAGCTGATTGCAGCGGCGCGTCTCCTGCTGGCCGAACATCAGCTTGAACACGGTGATCTGGCTGTTGTCCTGGCGGATGACAGTTTGCTGCAGGAGCTGAACCGCCGCTACCGCGGTCTTGACGGCCCCACCGATGTGCTCTCTTTTCCCATGCTCGAGGCGGCCGGCCAGGAAAGAACCGCTGCGGAGGATCCCGGCGGGGTTATAATCGGTGATGTATATATATCTATGGAGCGGGCGGAGGAGCAAGCTTCCGCCGCCGGGCACTCTTGCGAACGGGAGGCCCTGCTTCTTGCAATTCACGGCCTTTTGCACCTGCTGGGCTATGACCACGAAAGTGAGGCCGCCGCTGCCGCGATGCGGCAGAAAGAGGAGGAGATTCTCAACATGGTGGAACAGTTTCCGGTGAGGGAGAGATGAGAGATGATGGAACGTCTTCTCCGCAGTTTCCGGGACGCCTTTGCCGGTCTCGCCTACTGCTTTGCCACGCAGCGCAATATGGCCATTCATGCCGCCGCCGGCGCAGCAGTCCTCGTACTGGCTTTTCTGCTTCATCTTGAGCGATGGGAGTTCTTTTTGATCCTGTCGGCCGTATTTGCTGTCCTGATTGCTGAAACTATCAACACGGCTATCGAAAAGGCGGTGGACCTGGCCACAAAGGAGCAGCACAGGCTGGCGCATATCGCCAAAGATGTGGCTGCGGGGGCGGTTTTGCTGACCACTTTTTATGCTGTCCTGGTCGGCGTGCTCATTTTGGGGCCGCGGCTCTGGGAAGCCCTGCAATATTTAAGCATATTTTAACATTCTTCATAGTTTAGTAATAGGATTTCCCCGGTTTTATCTATAATAAAGATAGAAACAAATATAAATGGAGGTTTCCGGTGAAGGCACTAAACCAGGATCATTTCAGATATAATTTGGTGTGGGTGGCGTTATTCCTTCTAATTGCCAACACGCTGTTGGTCGGAGGGGTTTTCTATATTATTCGCACTTCATTTCCCACGGCCGCTGAAAGGTACAGCTCCAAGCAAGAGGTGGCGCGGGAGATGGCGGAATATAACTATCGTTTAGCCGAAGAACTGGGAGTGCTGGAGCGGGATGCGGTGAATGAAGCCCTGGCCGGCTTCAATTATGATATTGAAGTGTCCAAAGATGATGAGTTGACCAGGGTAATCCTTGAACAGGGCCGCAAGCTGCGGGAGATCATCTTGCGCGAAGCCGATTTGATGCTCGTGGATCAAATTCTGGCCGCCATAAATTTAGACGAAAAGGTCCAGAAAAGCAACGGGCAAGAGTATTTTTCACTTCACCTTTCCACTGATGAGGCATACACAATTCCCGGCAATGCTTTATCGCACGATACGATCTCGGAGATCGTGGAGCTTTTACCTCGCGATCGCTTTACCGCGGATCGGGTGCTTGAAATAGAAATAATAAACGGGAGCGCCCGCCTGGGAGTTCCCTACAATCCGGAAGAGAGGCTGCAGTCGATCACCGAAGAGCTTGACGCTACCAGGCTGAAACTGCATGAACTGAGAGTTGCAGCAGGCCTGGCGGAGATGACCGGTGAAGGTATTACGGTGAAGCTTTACGATAAATTCGGGGCGACCAGCTCCAGCTCAATTATACACGATACCGATATCCGGGATGTGCTCAACGAACTCTTTGCCTCGGGGGCGAAAGGGATCAGCCTGGGCGGCCAGCGAATCATTGTCACATCGGCAGTGCGCTGCAGCGGTTCCCTGATCAAGGTCAACGACAAGTTAATTACGGTCAATCCCGTCGTCATCCAGGCGGTAGGCAACCCCGACCTGCTGGCCAGCGGCCTTGACATTATCAAGAACAACATGGAAGCCAGCCGGGGGATTCGCTTTGAGATTGTGCGCGAGGAGTTGCTGACGCTGCCGGCATATACGCAGGTGGGAGATTAATTATTAGGGGTTAGAAGATTTGATCATGGTGCCTGAAACTACGCTGTTGGCCATCGCGGCGGCGGCCCGCTCAAGGGCCTATGCTCCATATTCCCGCTTTGCCGTAGGCGCAGCCCTGCTCACCGGCGAAGGGGCCGTTTTTACGGGAGCCAATATAGAAAACGCCTCCTATGGCCTCACTGTTTGCGCTGAACGGGTAGCCCTTTGGAACGCGATCCAGGCCGGCCATCATCGCTTCAGCCGGCTGGCCGTGGTGGCAGATTGTTCGCCTCCGCCAACGCCCTGCGGCGCCTGCCGCCAGGTGATCCTTGAACTGGCCGGGGATATAGAAATAATCATGGGCAACCTGCAGGGCGAGGTTGTCCGGCGGTCTTTAAGCGAGCTGCTGCCCGAGCCTTTCAGCGCCGATCGGCTGGAGCGGGCCGCGGAGACCATCTCCGCTTCTGCAGCCGAAGATGAATTTTGGAGGCTGCCTGTTTCGCTGCGGCCAATTGGATTTGTCCGCAACAGCTTACTCAACCCTTCTGACGTGCCCGGCAATTACAAAACGCTTACTTCGGAAATCCACCTGGACCCTGATCTCGAGGAGGGCCTTTACCGGATCGAAGAAGAATCGAGGATCATCGTCATCGGCTACCTGCACCGCGCCGCGGGTTATACCCTGAAGGGCGAGCGCCGCGGGCGGGGCGGCGAGATTTACGGGCTTTTTGCATCCCGCACCCCCAACCGGCCGAATCCCATTTCCATGACCGAGGTGGAGCTAATCGGGCGCAGCGGGCCGGTTTTAACTGTGCTCGGCCTCGATCTCATCGACGGCACCCCGATCCTCGACCTGAAAACAGTCCTCCCCCCAACAAAATAGGTAGGGGCGGGTTTCCATGCCCGTCCGTTTTAAACATGGATGTTTGTATTGTTTGGAATGCCTTCGGGCCATGGGCTGCCCCTGCAATCCTGGCAGAAGCTGTTGGGCCGGGTATTTAATATTCCCCCCTTTGCAAAAGGGGGGCCGGGGGGGATTTAACCGTTCGCCCGCCCGCCGGTGAGCCCCGAGCCCAGGCCGGTTAATGCAGCCCAACTTTCATGTAAAGCACTACCATCATCACCGGCGAAGTATAGACCTTTATGCGCCAGAGGATTTTTTGCCTATAACGAGATATTCTTGCTGTTTTACGGTACGCTCTCGGGCGGCTCATGAGCCGCCCCTACAACTACGCGCGGTAATTTGTGTATTGTTTTCTGTTTACGGCCTCGGGCGGCCCGTGGGCCGCCCCTACAACCCTCGCGGAACATTTCCGGTCTAGAGCTTTGCCGTCTGGCCCCTGACTTCCGACTTCCGGCCTCTGGTATCCAATATTCCCCCCTTTGCAAAAGGGGGGCCGGGGGGATTTATTGAAATTCTATTTAATACCAGCGTGTATTGTCAGGAAAATTAAAATCCCCCTAAATCCCCCTTTAGAAAAGGGGGACTTTTAGTTTGCCGACCGGCTAAATTTTACTCAATAAAGAGGACCCAGGGTGTTTTCCCCACGGAATAAATGTTCCAATACTTCACCCTATGAAAAGAGATCTTTTTTTTTCACCTTTAAAAAGGTTATTTTTGAACTCTTCTCTGATAAATGGGATTTGCTGGACTCCCCCCTTTGCAAAAGGGGGGCCGGGGGGGATTTAAAATATTGGCCCTCATGCCTGGCCCGAACCAAAGCATCATCAGATCAGGTATAATATAGGCAATGATATTAAAGATGGGATCTGGTCACTTGACAGGCAAGGAGTCCAAGACGCACCGCTCCGGATTCGTAGCCCTGGTGGGAAGACCCAACGTGGGCAAATCCACCCTGCTGAACTCCCTCCTGGGGCAAAAAATAGCCATTGTTTCTCCCAAACCGCAGACTACCCGCACGGCAATCCGCGCCATTCTCACCCGCGATGAAATGCAGGTGATCTTTATCGATACCCCGGGCCTGCACCGTCCCAGGCATGAGCTGGGCCGCTCCATGATCCGGGCCGCGCGGGCGGCGCTCCAGGAGAGCGACCTGGCCTGCTTTATTGTGGAGGCACACTGCCGGCCGGGGCCCGGCGATAACCATATCGCCGCTTCGCTGCAGGAGACCTCCGGGCCGGTCTTCCTGGTTTTGAACAAGGCCGACCTGGCCGCTCCGGAACAGCTCCAAAGCAACCGCCTTTTATACCGGGACCTCTATCCCTTTGCGGACTGCTTTACACTCTCGGCGCTGCGCGGGGAGGGCCTTGAACCGCTGCTTAATGCGATCGCCGCCTGTCTCCCCGAAGGGCCGCGCTACTATCCCCCGGAAATGATTACAGACCAGCCGGAACGCTTTATTGCCGCTGAAATAATCCGCGAGAAGATCATCCATCTTACCCGGGAAGAGATTCCCCATGCCATCGCCGTGGTTGTTGAAGAGATCTCGCCCCGGGAAGGCCGGGAACTGCTCGATCTGCGCGCCCATATCTTCGTGGAGCGCGAATCCCAGGTGGGAATCGTCATAGGCAAGGGGGGGCGCCTGTTGAAGGATGCCGGCAGCGCCGCGCGGCGCGAAATTGAAGTCCTCTTCGGGCGCCAGGTCTATCTCGATCTGCGGGTCAAAGCAAGGCGCGACTGGCGGAATCGCGAGCGCCTGCTTCGCGAATGGGGTTATAAAGAAACCTAGGACAGGATGATGCCGTTGCCTGAACGCAGTTACAAAACCGATGCTCTTGTCCTCTCGAGCCGCCCCCTGGGTGAGGCCGACCGCCTTATCGAGCTGCTCACCTGGGAGAGAGGGAAGCTCACCGCAGTGGCCCGCGGAGCGCGTAAAGTCAAAAGCAGGCTGGCCGCCGGAGTGGATCTCTTTACTTACGGCCACTACCAGCTGCACCGGGGCCGCAGCCTGGACCTGATTACCGGCCTGGAGGTTAAGGAGCACTTTACCGCCTTTCGTGAAGATGCCTCGCTTTATCCCTTCGGACTTTTTCTGGCCGAGCTCACCGGCCGCCTGGTTCGCAGCGCGGAGCCCGCCCCGGAACCTTGTTTGCTGCTCCTGGAGGGGTGGCGCCTGCTTTGCGACGAAACCCTGGTTCTTTCCGGCCGGATGCTTCTCTGCAGGGCTTTCGAGCTCAAGCTGATGGCTTCAACCGGCTTCCGCCCTCACCTGGAAGGCTGCTTGCTTTGCGATGCGGCGGAGGCCCTTTACTTCAGCCCCAGCCAGGGCGGCCTTCTCTGCTGCAGCTGCTCCGGGGGCGACGCGGCCAGGCTGAGCGCCGGGACGGCAGTCCTGGCCCGGCGGCTGCTCGAAGCTCCCCTGGAGCAGGTGAAAATGCTCCGCCCCCTTGCTGTCCAGATGCGTGAACTTGCCGCTATAGCGGCGGCTTTCCGCCGCTACCACTTCGAGATTGGCGAGCTGCGCTCAATTCAGTTGATCAAACTTCTCAACCCCGGGAGCAAATGTTAACGGCGCCGTTGGGACGGCGGATAAAAAATGCGCCGGATCGTTAAACTAGGGCAAAGGGGGTTGAACAGAGTGCAAATTTCCTTGGAAAAGATCGAACAGCTCTGTGAACGCGCCGGAATTGGCTATAGCGAAGCAAAAGAAATTCTCGAACAGGTGGACGGCGATCTGGTCGAGGCCTTGATTTACCTGGAAGAGAAAGGATCTCCGGGGCCGGGCCGTTTCTCAAGCTGGTCCCGGGATATTTCAAATCAACTGCGCCGGTTTGTGGCCGGGTTGCACCGGACCAGGTTTCGGGTCAAAGTAAAGGATAACACCCTGGTGGAACTGCCGGCGACCTACGGCGTCCTGGGCGCGGCGTTGTTTCCCAAGATTGCCGCGCTGGGGCTCATCGGGATGCTTTTCAGCGAAGGATCGATTGAGATACAAGGCGGGGACGGCAGCGAAGCGGCAGAAGATGGGTGCTTGGATGAAGATAATCTTGACAAAAAAGGGAATTCTGGTTTAGGATCGGAGCAGGCATAAAAACCGCGGACGCAATGATGGAAGGAGCAGCATGCAGGCAATTTCAACCGGGCCGGGGGCGGTTGAGCCCGGCTGTACTTCTGGCGAAGAGCTTTCCGGAGTGAGTCTTTAGATGGGACCGGTTCACCTTCGGGATGAACCGGGTGGAGCCGCGGGAGCAGATCTCCCATCCCTATGGCGTCAAGCCGGGGGCAGGAGGTTTTTCTTTATCGGGGGAAGGAGATGAATCCGGCGATGGACTTGCAAACGATAATTTTCAGGCTGCAATCTTACTGGGCTGGAAAGGGCTGCCTCATCTGGCAGCCATATGATATTGAAAAGGGAGCCGGCACGATGAATCCCGCCACCTTCCTGAGGGCTCTCGGTCCGGAGCCCTGGGCGGCGGCTTATGTGGAGCCTTCACGGCGCCCCACCGACGGGCGCTACGGTGAGAATCCCAACCGGCTCTACCAGCACCTCCAGTACCAGGTGCTGATCAAACCGGCGCCGGCGGCGATCCAGGATCTCTACCTGGAAAGCCTGGCCGCCCTGGACCTGGCGCCGCTGGAGCACGATATCCGTTTTGTTGAAGACAACTGGGAATCGCCGACGCTGGGGGCCTGGGGCCTGGGCTGGGAAGTCTGGCTCGACGGGATGGAGATTACCCAGTTCACCTATTTTCAGCAAATTGGCGGATTCGACGTGGAGCTGGTTCCGGTGGAGCTTACCTACGGCCTCGAGCGCATTGCCATGTATATCCAGGATCGGGACAATGTCTTTGACCTGGATTGGAACGGCCAGGTCCGCTATGGCGAACTCTTCCAGCAGGCGGAGTACGAACACTCCGTTTACAGCTTTGAGGAGGCGGACAGGGAGCTTCTGTTCCGGCTTTTTGATCTCTACGAAGCCGAAGCGGAAAGGCTCCTGAAATCAGGCCTCATTTTACCTTCCTATGACTATATTTTGAAATGCTCGCATACATTTAATTTGCTGGAGGCCCGGGGCGCGATCAGCGTTACCGAGCGAACCGCATATATCGGCCGGGTCCGCCGCATGTCGCGCCAATGCGCCAGGGCTTACCTGCAGCAGCGGGAGAAGGCGGGCTACCCCCTGCAAAATTTGCCGGAGGGGGTTTAGACAAATGGATATAATGGATCGGGTGCAAAAAGAAGATCTGCTTCTGGAAATCGGGTGCGAAGAACTTCCGTCCCGCTATATCCCGGGAGCGCTGGAGCGGCTGGAGGAGAAGGCGGCCTTGCTTTTTAAAGAGCACCGCCTCAGCTTTGAAGGCAGCAAAAGCTGGGGCACACCCCGCCGGCTGGCCCTGCTGGTCAGCGGGCTTGCTTCACGGCAGCCTGACCTGCAAAAGAAAGTAAAAGGGCCGGCACTGGAGCGGGCTTACGATACCGCCGGGTCGCCCACTGCGGCCTTGCTGGGCTTTGCCCGCAGCCAGGGGCTCTCCCCGGAAGAACTTATCGTGGAGACGGTCAATGGAACAAAGTTTATCTTCGCGGAGAAGGAGATTCCGGGACAGGCGACGGGGGAACTGCTGCCCCAAATATTGACCGAACTGCTGCGGCAGCTTACCTTCCCCCGGCCCATGTACTGGGAAAGCAAGGAATTCCGATTTGCCCGCCCCATCAGGCACCTGCTGGCCCTTTATGGCGAGAAGACGATACGGTTTGCCTATGCCGGGGTAACTGCGGGCCGGAGCACTTTTGGCCATCGCTTTCTTTCTCCCGGCTCCATTGTTGTGGAAAGCCCCGCCGCTTATCTCCGCTGTCTTGAAGAGAACTATGTTTTGGCGGATCACGAGCGGCGCCGCGAGGCCATCCGGCAGCAGTTAATTGAACAGGCCGCCGCCTTGGGCGGGCGGCCGCTCATAGACGAAGATCTCCTCGAGGAGGTCACTTTCCTGGTGGAATATCCGGTGGCTGTGGCCGGCTCTTTCTCCACCGATTACCTGGATCTGCCGCGCGAGGTGCTGATCACGACCATGCAAGTCCACCAGCGCTACTTTCCGCTGGTGAAGGAAGATGACGGCTCCCTGCTGCCCCACTTTATCGGGATTAGCAACAACCGTTTTCATGAAAATATCCGGCGGGGCTATGAGAAGGTGCTTGGCGCACGTCTGGCCGACGCCCGCTTCTTCTATGAAGAGGATTGCAAGGAGCCGCTGGCCCGCCATGCGGAACGGCTTTCAGAGGTTGTCTTCCAGGAGGAGCTGGGGAGCGTGGCGCAGAAACAGGAGCGGCTGCTTAAACTGGTGCGGGTAATAGCGGAGCGCCTTGGCCTTTCCGGAGACATAATCAGGAGGGCGGAGCGCGCCGCCGGGCTCTGCAAGGCGGACCTGGTCACGCACATGGTTCGCGAGTTTCCCGAGCTGCAGGGAATCATGGGGCGCGAGTATGCCCTGCTTGGCGGCGAAGAACCGGAGACAGCCCGCGCCATTTACGAGCACTACCTGCCGCGTCATGCTGGAGATGAGAATCCCCGCAGTATTGAAGGGGCTCTTCTTTCGCTGGCCGACCGCGCCGATACGCTGAGCGGCTGTTTCGCCGTGGGATTGCAGCCAACGGGATCAGAGGATCCTTATGCCCTGCGCCGCCAGGGGCAGGGGATCGTTTCCATCCTGCTGGAGCATGGATTTGATCTTCCCCCGGCAGATCTGCTCGATGCGGCGCTGCGGGAACATGCCAGCGCGCTATCTCTTACCGCCGGGCGCCTTGACACATTGCGCGGCGCCTTGCAGGAGTTCATGACGCAGCGGCTCCGCTTTGCCCTGCAGGAGAAAGGGCTCAGCTACGATGTTATTGAGGCGGTCCTGGCTGTTCCCTACCGTTCTGTGGAGGAGCTTTACCGGAGAGCCGCCGCCTTGGAGGAACATCTGCGGTCGGAACTGCTTAAAAACATCAGCGCCGCTTATATCCGCACGGCGAACCTGGTCCGCCGCACCCGCGGCGGGCCGGTGGAGCGGGCTCTCCTTGGCGAACCCGCCGAAAAAGAACTTTACCGGCGGCTCCTGGAGGTAGATCCCGGGGTGACGCAGGCGCTGCAGCAGAGCCGATACAACTCCTGCCTGGAGCTGCTGGGTTCGATGAAAGAGCCGGTGGATTGTTTCTTTGACCAGGTTCTGGTCATGGCTGAGGATGAGAGACTGCGCCGGAACCGGCTTAACCTGCTGGCAGCGGTGAAGGAGCTCTTTAACCGCTTTGCCGATTTTGCCCTGCTGCAGCTTGCAGATTAAATGGCTCTCCGGCAGGCGAATATCGTAAATTTGACCAATAAAACACCTTGAAACAGGGCGCCCGTATGCCTGCTTTTGGGGGTGGAGAAAATAGATTTAAGCCAAAGGCAGAAAAAAATCCTGGAAATTGTGAAAACATCCGGCCCCATATCCGGCGAAGAGATCGCTTCCAGGTTAAACGTTTCCCGTGCCGCTTTGCGTCCCTGCCTGGCGGTGCTGACCATGTCCGGCTTGCTCGAGGCGCGGCCGCGGGTAGGATATACCTATGCCGGAAAGGATGCCAAAAGCCTCTTTGCCGATTACATGAGACGCTTCACTGTAGGCGAGGTGAAGTCAGTTCCTGCCGTGATCCGTGAAGAGACCACGGTTTACGATGCCATTGTCACCCTTTTCGTCGAAGACGTGGGTACTCTCTTCGTCGTCGATGAAGAAGGCTGCCTGCAGGGAGTCCTCTCACGCAAAGACCTGTTGAAAACGGCGATTGGAGGGAAAGATTTCCTGCGGATTCCGGTGGCAGTAATCATGACCCGGATGCCGCATATAGTTGCCGTAGAACCGGACCTCGATGTGGTGGCGGCGGCAAAAAAGATCGTCGATTACCAGATAGACGCTCTTCCGGTGGTCAGGGAGCTGGAACCGGGCAAGCTTAAGGTAATCGGCAAGGTAACCAAAACCACGCTGGTCCGGATGCTGGCGGAGGTAAGCAGTTAGGGAGGAGGAAAGTGGATGAGCACAGCTTCTCAAAAGCCGGTGGTCTATATCATTTCCGATTCAATAGGCGAAACCGCCGAGTTTGTAGTCAAGGCGGCGGCCAGCCAGTACGATTCCGAAGATATGGAGGTGCGGCGGGTTCCCTTTGTCAGCGACGCCGCCAGAGTAATCGAGATAGTGGAGGAGGCGGCCGGGGCAAACAGCATGATTGCTTATACCCTGGTCCTTCCCGAATTACGGCAGCTGGTGGAGCGGGAAGCGGCGAAGCGCGATATCCCTACGGCCGATATTATGGGGCCGGCAATGAGCGCTTTCGCCAAGATTATGAAAAAAGAGCCTTACCTGGAACCGGGGCGGGTGCGCCGCCTCGATGAGGACTACTTCCGGAGAATGGCTGCCGTTGAATTTGCCGTAAAATACGATGACGGTAAAGATCCCCGCGGCTTCCGGCATGCGGAAGTGGTGCTCATTGGTGTCTCACGGACTTCAAAAACCCCGTTAAGCATGTACCTGGCCCACCGCCGCCTGATGGTGGCCAATCTGCCCCTCATTCCTGAAGTGGAGCCCCCGGAAGAGCTCTTTTGGGTTTCACCGGAAAAAATAGTGGGCTTGATGATCGATCCCGTGCAGCTTCGCTCGATCCGGCAGGAGCGTTTAAACAGCCTGGGCTTTGATATGCATGCAAATTATGCTTCCATGGAGAGGATCAAGATGGAGCTCGATTATGCCCGGCGGATTATGGATCGTATAGGTTGCACTGTGTTTGATGTCTCCAACAAGGCCGTAGAAGAAGTAGCAAATCAAATTGTGCAAATGATCAAGGGAGGTTGACAACCATGAGTGAGCAGATGGTGTACCGATTTTCACAAGGCAGCGCAGAGATGAAAAGCCTGCTCGGTGGTAAAGGAGCCAATTTATCGGAAATGACCCGAATTGGGCTGCCGGTGCCGCCGGGATTTGTAATCACCACCGAAGCTTGCAATAAATATTTCGCCGAGGGCCGGAAAATCTGGCCGGAGTTGAAAAAAGAAATTCTCAACGAACTGGAGCAGCTCGAGAAGCTCACCGGCCGCAGTTTTGGCGGGGAGAATCCCCTGCTGCTCTCGGTTCGCTCCGGCGCGGTGTTGTCCATGCCGGGGATGATGGATACCATACTTAACCTCGGCTTAAACCGGCAGACGATGGATTACCTGGCCTCTGAGGCCTCCGACCGCAGGTTTGCCCTGGACTGTTACCGCCGTTTTATCCAGATGTTCGGTGATGTAGTCATGCAGGTCAATCACGATCTTTTTGAAGAGGTCCTGGCCGGAGCGAGGCAAAGACGCGGGGTGGAGAGCGATGCCGCCCTAACGGAGGAGGACCTGGATGAAATCGTCACCCGCTTTTTGGATATTGTCCGCCAGGAAACGGGAAAAGAGTTCCCCGTTGATCCCCGGGAACAGCTTTTTATGGCTGTAGAGGCGGTCTTCAATTCCTGGAATACGCCGCGGGCAATCGTTTACCGGGAGATCAACAAGATCCCCGACCACCTGGGCACGGCGGTCAACGTGCAGACAATGGTCTTCGGCAACCTGGGCGATGACAGCGGGACCGGGGTTGCATTTACGCGGAACCCGGCCACGGGGGAGGCGGAAATTTATGGCGAATACCTGATTAATGCCCAGGGAGAGGATGTGGTCGCCGGTATCCGCACGCCCGAGCCCATTAAAAAGCTCAGCCAGGAGATGCCCGAAATCTACCGCGAGTTTGCCGAACACTGCCGCCGCCTTGAGTCCCACTACCGCGACATGCAGGATATTGAGTTCACCATTGAGCGGGGGAAGCTTTACATATTGCAGACCCGCGCCGGGAAGCGGACAGCCGCCGCCGCGGTAAAGGTGGCTGTCGACCTGGTCAAGGAAGGATTTATTGACAGGGATGAAGCGCTGCGGCGGGTCGACCCGGCCCAGCTGGATCAGCTGCTTCACCCGCGCTTTGATCCCGGCGCCGAGATTAACGTGATTGCGCGCGGCCTGCCGGCTTCGCCGGGTGCGGCATCGGGTAAAATTATCTTTGATGCTGACAGGGCGCAGGAGCAGGCGGAAAGCGGGGAGGAGGTGCTCCTGGTCCGCCCGGAAACCACTCCCGATGATATTCACGGCATTTACGCCGCCCGCGGAGTGCTAACCAGCCGCGGGGGCATGACCAGCCATGCCGCAGTGGTGGCCCGGGGAGCGGGGAAGCCCTGTGTCTGCGGCTGCGAAGCGCTGAAAATCGACCTGGAGAACCGCCGGCTCACGGTTAACGGAGAGGTCTACCCGGAGGAGACCATCCTCTCCATTGATGGGGCCACCGGGGAGGTCATCCTGGGGCAGCCGCCTCTCATCGACCCGCAGCCCACGCCCGAATTCAAGGAGCTCCTCTCCTGGGCCGATCAAGCCCGCCGGCTGCGCGTGCGCGCCAACGCCGATACACCCGGCGATGCCCGCCGGGCCCTGGAGCTGGGGGCCGAGGGCATCGGCCTCTGCCGCACCGAGCACATGTTCATGGAGAAGGAGCGGGTGCCGCTGGTGCGGCGGATGATCCTGGCCGGCGACGATGCCGAGCGGGAAGCGGCCCTGGAGCAGCTGCTGCCGGTGCAGAAAGAGGATTTCAAGGGGATCCTGCGGGAGATGGCCGGCTTCCCGGTGACGATCAGGCTGCTCGACCCGCCGCTGCACGAGTTTCTGCCCAACCGTGAGGAGCTGCTTCTGGAGGTTGATCGGCTGCGCCGTGATGGAGCCGAGGCGGAGCAGCTGCAGCAAAGAGAGTCGCTGCTGCAGAAAGTAGCTTCGCTGGCCGAGCAAAACCCCATGCTGGGCCACCGCGGCTGCCGGCTGGGGCTGGTTTATCCCGCCATCTACCGCATGCAGGTGCGTGCGATCATCATGGCCGCCCTTGAGCTGCTTAATGAAGGGATTTCCCCGGAACAGATTAAGCTGGAGATCATGATTCCGCTGGTCGGCCATGCCGCCGAGATGGAGCGGATGAAGAAGGAAGTTGAAGAGGCGGCTGCGGCGGTGCTGGATGAATCCGGCCGGAGCCTGCCCTTCCTGGTCGGCACCATGATCGAGCTGCCGCGGGCCTGCCTGGTAGCCGATGAGCTGGCTGAAAGCGCCGAGTTTTTCTCTTTCGGGACCAACGACCTCACCCAGACCACCCTCGGCTTCAGCCGCGATGATGCCGAAAGCAAGTTCCTCCCCTTCTACCTGGAGGAGAAAATTTTGAAAGCCAACCCCTTCATGGAACTTGACCGGGATGGGGTCGGGAAGCTGGTAGAAGAAGCGATCAAGGGGGGAAGGCGCACGCGTCCGGAGATTAAGCTGGGCGTCTGCGGTGAGCACGGCGGGGATCCAGCCTCCATTGAGTTTTTCCATAATGCCGGCCTGGACTATGTGAGCTGCTCGCCCTTCCGGGTGCCCATTGCCCGCCTTGCCGCTGCGCGCGCGGCCCTGGAAGGGTAGGGGCGGGCTTCCACGCCCGCCCGATATACCGGTACAGACTAATATTAACTGTTCAGTTGTAGGGGCCGGCATGACCGGCCCGAAGCCAGGCCGGTTAGCGCAGCTGGCTATCGCTTGAAGCGCCGCCATCACCGTGGGGACTGGTAAAAAATGCAATTAGGGGCGGGCTTCCACGCCCGCCCGCACAACATCGGATATAAACGTAGGGGCGGGCTTCCACGCCCGCCCGTAACAGAAGCAAGAAGATAGAAGCAGGAAATTGGCCATTACTATACCATTACTAGGGGTTGGCATTTTACAGAATAAAGTAACGATTCCATTTGTAGGAGCAGAGGCATGCCTCGCCCCAAATGCTCCTCTCTTTGCAAAAGGGGGGCCGGGGGGATTTAAATTGCATTAATCACATTAACTCTAACTATACAAAATTAAGCAAACCCCTTAAATACCAAAATCCCCCTAAATCCCCCTTTAAAAAAGGGGGACTTTAAAAGCCTATCCCATGCATTTTTTTAGGACAGCCCCGACGGTCAGTCTACTTCTCAATTGCCTGCATGTCCAGCATCAACCCGTTTTGCTTTACAATCCAACCTTAAAACGGCCAGATCCGCTGCCACAAGCCGGCAAAAAAGTCTCCGGCCCGGCGCAGCAGGTTCGGAAAGAAGCCAAGCCTCTCCAGGCTTTCCTGTGCCGCCAGATCCACCTCGGCGATTAATTCACCTTCCGGGCTTTTCAAGCGCAGAGTGCCAATAATATCGCCTTCTTTAACCGGGGCGTCTACCGCATCAGGAAGTTCAAACTCTTCAATTATTTTGTAGCTGCTGTCATTGCGGGGCACCACGGCCTGCACCGGGCCTTCAGCAACCAGGCCCACAGCCCGCTTCTGGCCCCGCTTCACCGGCAGCTCGGCAACAACCTCGTTTTCTTCATAAAGCGTTTTCATTTCGAAATTGCGAAAGCCGTGGTTAAGCAGGGCAATGCTGTCTTCACGACGCTCTTCTTCAGAGGCCGTGTTCATGACTACGGAAATCAACCGCATTCCCTGCTGCTTGCTCGTCGCAGCCAGGCAATAGCCGGCCCCGGGAGTGCTGCCGGTTTTAAGACCGTCCGCACCCGGGAAATTTCCCAGGAGGGGATTAAGGTTGAACTGGCGAATTTCATTAAAGGTAAATTCTTTTTCCGACTGGAAGGCGGTTGCCTCCGGCTGCGTGCGAATGAGGTAAGCCGACAGGCGGGCAACATCGAGCGCGCTCATGTAATGATCCGGGGCGTCCATGCCGTGGCTGTTGGTAAAATGGCTGTTCTCCAGGCCCAGCTCGGCCGCCCGCCGGTTCATGCGCTGGACAAAGGCCGCTTCGGAGCCGCTGAGGTACTCGGCTACGGCAACGCAGGCATCGTTGGCCGATACAATGGTGATGCCTTTGATCAGATCTCTAAATGAAACCTGCTGACCGATATTTAAAAACATCTGCGAGCCGCCGGTTTTCCAGGCCTGTTCGCTCACTGTAACCATGGTATCCCAGTCCACCAGGCCTGACTTTAAATCTTCCATTACCAGCAGCAGGGTCATCAATTTTGTCAAGCTGGCCGGGGGCCGCGGCACGCGGCTATCTTTTTCATAAAGCAGCGTTCCATTTTCTGCGTCTATAAGCACGGCGCTGCCGGCATTAAGTTCAAGCTCAATCGCCGGCGCCGGCGCAGCGAAAGCCGGCTGGACTAAAGATTGAACGAATATAAGCATGATTAAAAAGCAGGCGATCTTATTTTTCGGCATCTCCATGTGCTAAATAACCTCCTACAGATGTTAGAGTCAATAAGAGAACGGAAAGGGTGATTCAAGTTGTTGCGCGTAATCGGATTAAACGGCAGCCCCAGAAAGGACGGCAGCACGGCTTACCTTCTTGACCGGGCGTTAAAAATAGCAGAAGGGGAGGGAGCTGAAACCAGTTTGATTCATGTTAATCCGCTGTTGCAGTCCCAAAAATATCCCTACTGCTTAGCCTGCTCATCTCCCTGTTCCGGGGCTTGCTACCGGGGAAGCGCCCTGGAAGAGGCCTTCCGCCGGCTGGCGCATGCCGACGCCGTTATCATCGGCAGCCCCGTTTATTTCGGCACGGTTTCGGCCCAGTTAAAGGGCTTCTGGGACAAAAGCCGCAAATTGCGTTCCGCGCAGTCTTTGCTCAACACCGTGGGGGCCGCTGTCACCACCGGCGGCGCCCGTTTTGGCGGCCAGGAAACTGCCCTGAAGACGCTGCACGACATGATGCTGGTTCAGGGGATGATCCTGGTCGGCGACGGCCACGCTTCCGCCGATGCCGGGCACCAGGGCTGCTGCGCCGGGGCTCCCGCTTCCGCCGATGAAAATGCTCTCCGGCGGATAGAACTCCTGGCACGGCGGGTAGTGGAGGTGGCCCGCAGCACCGCCGCTTTGCGCTAAAGTAAATACTTTTTGCTATACCGCCTTTTATTTCGCTGGCAGTGAGGGAATTCCTCTTTGAAAATTCTGCCTGACAAGTATACTTAAAGGCAGAATATTTAAAGATTTGAATTTAACCTGGTGGTTGAGAGGAATAAAGAACTAAACCGCGAAATATTAAAAATGTAAACTTTTTTTGAGACGAGGAGTGATTATTCTTGACCCCGCATCATATTCAGGACTTAACAGATAATGTGATTCCACCCTGCCAGGCAGCCTGCCCCTTGCACCAGGATGTGCGTGATTATCTTCTGGCCATCGCCACGGGAGATTTTGACCGGGCGCTGGCGATCATCAAAGAGACCAACCCGCTTCCCTCGATCTGCGGCACCATCTGCGCTCACCACTGTGAAGATGAGTGCCGGCGCAATGATGTAGACCGGCCGCCCTCCATCCGAGCGCTGAAGCGCTTTGCCGTGGAAAACAGCGCGGTGAAGGCGCCTCCCTCCGGGGCAGCGCCCGGTTCAAAGGGGAAAGTGGCTGTTATCGGCGGCGGGCCCAGCGGCCTGACCGCAGCTTACGACCTGGCCCGGCAGGGTTGCGCGGTAACCGTTTATGACCGGGAACCGTCAATGGGCGGAGCGGTGCGCCATTACATCCCCCTTTACCGCCTTCCCGACGGTGTAATTGACCAGGACATCGAAGAGATTGCCGCGCAGGGAGTGGAGTTCAAAACCGGATTTGAGCTTGGAGGCAACCTGTCGCTCGATGATCTTGAAAAGGAAGGTTACAAGGCCATATTGATTGCCCTGGGCCTGCCGGTAAGCCGCGGCCTGGACATCCCCGGCGCGGAAGGAGAAGGGATCTACTATGCGCTCGATTTCCTGAAGAATGTAAAGCGCCACGATTTTCGCTTTGAAGGCAATCCTACCGTGATCGTAGTCGGCGGCGGCAACGTGGCCATGGACGTGGCCCGCTCTGCAGTTCGCTGCGGCGCCGGCGCCGTTAAGGTAGTCTGCCTTGAATCGTCGGATGAAATGCCCGCCTTCCCCTGGGAAATCGAAGAGGCCAAAGAAGAAAATGTTGAGTTTAACAACTGCTGGGGCCCCCGCGCAGTCATCCGGGAGAACGGCAAAATCACAGGCCTCGAGATGATCCAGTGCTGCTGTGTTTTTGATAAAGAGGGAAGGTTCAATCCCACCTACAATGAGGAGTGCAAGAACTTTATTACAGGTGATGTGATCATCTTCGCCATCGGGCAGGGAGGCGATCCCAAGCCGCTGCAGGGGCAGGTCGATCTCGATGAGCGCGGCCGCCTGGTCTTTGATCGCAAGACCATGTCCACCAGCCGCCCCGGGGTTTTCGCCTGCGGCGAGATGGTCACCGGCCCGGGGACGGCAGTCCAGTCAATGAAAAGCGGCCGTGTGGCGGCGCAGGCCATTTTAGCCTATCTGGAGGGTAAAGATTTCAACAGCGAAGCGCTGGAAGAGCCCGCCGCGCTGGAGAAGCTCGATCCGGCCGTGGCTGAAAAGGTAACCCGGGTAACACGCAATCCCCTGCCGATGATTCCTCCAGCGGAGCGGGTCAAGCATTTCCAGCAAGCGGAGCACGGCTTTGATGCCGCTACCGCGATTAATGAAGCCCGCCGCTGCCTGACCTGTATTGCCGGGGCGGAGCGGATCGATGAGCTTTGCGCAAACTGCCTCACCTGCGTGCGCGTCTGCCCCTACGATGTGCCGGTAATCAACGAAGAGGGGACCGTGAGCATACGCAGCGAGCAGTGCCAGGCCTGCGGGCTCTGCCTGTCCATCTGCCCGGCTTACGCCATCAAGTTTCGCGCCCCGCTGGTGGAAGAGGCTGCCGCTGCAATCGAGCCTGCCGTGAAAGGGCTGATGCAGCGGTCCGGCAGTGGGCCGGCGGTGCTTCTGATCACCTGCGGCTACGGGCCCTTTGCCCTGCCGGAGATTAAAGGCTTCGCCACTGACAACATGGCGCTGGTGCGCTATCCCTGCGTGGCCAAGATAGATACAGTTCACCTGCTCAAGGCCCTGGAAGCTGGCATTGACGGTATCATTGTGGCAGGCTGCAAAGAAGAGGAGCAGTCTGCCTGCCCGCACAAGGATGCCGCCGGCTGGATTCAGAAGCGGATTGCCCATGTCAATTCGCTCCTGGAAGAGCTGGGCCTGGGCGCCGGGCGGGTTGCCTACCTGGAACTGGCATTCTCTGAAGCCGGCGACTTTGGCCGGATCATGGAGGAAGCGGCTGAGCAGTTCAAGGAGTCCCCTTCACCCCTTCGCTAACTGAGCGAGGCGGGACCGGTGTCAAATAAGAAATTTCCGGAAGGCTGTCCCAAAAGGGCAGCCTTTTCTATTCATGCCACTTCCCAATTACTTGTAGGGGCAGGCCTTGTGCCTGCCCGCAATGCTTAACCGGCTCCACCCCGCCCGAGAAGAATGAAGGAACTCTTGTTCTGCTTGGCGACAGCCTGGATGTAGGGGCGGGGTTCCACCCCCGCCCGCAGAAGCCCGAAGGTTTATCCTAAAGGGCGAAGCCGAAGCCCGAAGGACTTCCATTGCTTGGCGACAGCCTGGCTTTAGATCCTTCGCTGCGCTCAGGACAAGCTCCCCCCTTTGCAAAAGAGTTTCCAATCCCCCCCCTTGCAAAAGAAATCTCAATACTCCCCTTTGCAAAAGGGGGGCCGGGGGGGATTTAAATAAACCAATAGACGTCATAGATTGGCAGAGATTCTCACCAGGAAACAACGCAGTCATGGATTCCGCCGGAATGAAAATGTCACATTATGTCAATAATATGAGGGAGCTTCCTAACGGAAATTCGCGGGTAAAGCAGGATTATCTCCCGGAGCGTAGAATATAGTGTAGCAGTAAAATTCTAATAGTATGTTCACGCAGGGAGGAGCGATCCAGGTCATTGTAGGATCGACGCAACAAAATCGCTTGTCCAGGGTGGCCTCGTCTCTTTACATTGCGGGATGGGGTTTTTCTTTCTTTCGCACACCGGCAAGGCAACTGTAATTCTTCAGCGGCGGTGAAGATTTTGGCACAGGGAATCCCGGAGCAGATCATTGATGAAATCAGGCAGCGATGCGATATGGTCAGCCTGGTGGGGCAGTATCTGACCCTGGAAAAGAGGGGCAGGCGCATGATCGGTTTATGCCCCTTTCACAGCGAAAAGACACCCTCCTTTACAGTAACACCGGAGAAGCAGCTTTTTTACTGCTTCGGGTGCGGCGCTTCGGGAAATGTATTTAATTTTGTCATGAGGATGGAGAATCTCTCTTTCCCCGAAGCGGTCCGGTTTCTTGCCCGGAAGGTGGGAGTAAAGATTCCCGAAACCGGAACCGCCGGCGAAAAGAGCAAGCTGAAAGAAGAAATTTATAGTTTGAACAGGCTGGCGGTTCGTTTTTATGCCGACCGGCTCTGGAACAGTCCTGCCGGGAAAAAAGCGGCGGCTTATCTGCATGAAAGAGGAATTAGCCGTGAATTCAGCGAACTTTTTTGTCTGGGATATGCTCCGCCGGGGTGGCAAAACCTGGGCGATTATGCGCAGAAAAAAGGAGTATCCTCTGAACTCCTATTGCAGGCGGGCCTGGTTACGCCCCGGCAGGGAGGCGGGCATTATGACCGGTTCAGGGACCGGCTAATCTTTCCCATATTTACCATAAGCGGGAAAGTGGCCGGATTTGGCGCCAGGCTGCTGGAGGCGGGAGATAAAAGCGGCCCCAAATACCTGAATTCGCCGGAGACGCCGGTATTTGAAAAAGGAGCCTTTCTCTATGGCCTTCACCTGGCCCGGGAGGAGATCCGCCGCCGGAAGTCAGTGATCGTGGTGGAAGGTTATACCGATGTGATTACCGCCTTTCAGGCCGGGATTAAAAACGTGGTGGCTTCCCTGGGCACTGCTCTCACCCCGGCCCAGGGACGGCTGATGCGCTCGCAGGCTGAAAAAGTGATCATCGCCTACGATGCCGACAGCGCCGGCGAGTCGGCCACATGGCGGGGGCTGAGAATATTGCAGGATTCCGGCTGCCTGGTGGAGGTGGCGGACCTGCCGGAAGGAAGCGATCCCGACGGATTAATCCGGCAGTACGGGGCGGCCTACTTTGAGGAAACGATTGGCCGGGCCAAACCTCTTGCAGACTACCGGCTGGAGGTTTTAAGAAGACGCCATGATCCCTCTGCAGAAGAGAGCAGGCTGCATTTTCTCGAGGAGGCGCTCTTAATGCTGCAGGATATACCGAACCTGGTGGAGCGCGATATTTACCTGAAACGGGTGGCCGAAGACCTCGGAGTTTCCGAGGGAGCGGTCCGGCGGGAATTAATGAGGCAGCAAAAAGCCGGCCGCAGTCATAATCTGCTGTCAAAAGATCAAACTAAGAATATTAATCAAGTAAAGGCCAACCCGGCTGAAAAGATGTTGCTCTCTCTGATGCTGCTAAACGAAGAAGCTGCCGGGATGGTTTTTGATGCCCTGGAGCCCGCCGATTTTTCAGAGGGACCGCTCCGGCAGGTTGTTGAAACAATTTTGAAATTGAAGGGTGCAAATCGTCTGGTGAGCGGCGAAGAGTTGATTGATTATTTTTCGGACGAAGATATCCACGGCCTTATTACTGCCGCTGTGACCGAGCCCAGCCTGCAGGGGCTGGAACCCGGTATAATGGCCCGGATGGCCGCGGATTGTATCGAAAGAATTAAGCGGGAAAAGCTGGCAAAACAAAAGGAATTAAGACAGCGGGTCTTGAAAGAAATAGACAGGAAAAAACAATATGACGATCAAGCCAAGAAACTACTTCAGGAGCAGTTGCAGGTGATTAAGCAACTTAAAAGCACTCCCTATCGTTCCGGAGGAGGAGAGCATTCACATGGCTAAGGAGATAGAAAAAGTCGTTCCTTTGGAAGAAGTCCAGCAGGACTTGATCGGCCGCGGCAAGAACAAAGGCTCTCTTTCTTATAAAGAGATCATCGATACTCTGCAGTCTTACGAACTTTCTGTGGAGGCGCTTGACCGGTTTTACGATCAGCTGGCAGAGCAGGGGATTGACATAGTTGATGAGACCGCCGGCAACGGCAAGAGTTCTGCTGTGGCGGAAGAAGCTGAAGCAGCCAGGGATGAAAAGGCTGATGAGGAAGACGATCTTTCTTTACCTGAAGGGGTTGCCATCAACGATCCGGTGAGAATGTATCTAAAGGAGATAGGCAAGATCCCCTTGCTTACGCCTGAAGAAGAGGTGGAGCTGGCCAAGGCAATTGAAAATAACAGCGAGGAGGCCAGGCGTGCTCTTGCCGAAGCAAATTTACGCCTGGTGGTGAGCATTGCCAAGAAATATGTAGGCCGGGGGATGCTTTTTCTTGACCTGATCCAGGAAGGGAACCTCGGGTTGATCAAGGCGGTAGAGAAGTTTGATTACCGCAAGGGCTACAAGTTCAGCACTTATGCCACCTGGTGGATCCGCCAGGCGATCACCAGGGCCATTGCCGACCAGGCCCGCACCATCCGCATTCCGGTGCACATGGTTGAAACGATCAACAAGCTGATCCGCATCCAGAGACAGCTGGTTCAAGAGCTGGGCCGCGAACCGCTTCCCGAGGAGATTGCCCGGGAAATGAATATCAGCGAAGAGCGGGTGCGTGAAATCTTGAAGATTGCCCAGGAGCCTGTTTCCTTGGAGACACCCATCGGTGAAGAGGACGACAGCCATCTCGGCGATTTTATCGAAGACCAGGAAGCGCAGGCGCCCGCGGATGCGGCGGCTTTCGAGCTTCTCAAGGAGCAGCTCGAAGATGTGCTCGATACGCTGACCCCGCGGGAAGAGAAGGTGCTGCGGCTCAGGTTCGGCCTGGATGACGGCCGCTCCCGCACCCTGGAAGAGGTAGGGCAGTACTTCGGCGTTACCCGGGAGCGGATTCGACAGATTGAAGCCAAGGCGCTGCGCAAGCTGCGCCACCCCATGCGCAGCAAGCGGCTGAAAGATTACCTGGAGTAAGCGGCCCCGCGGCGGGAACCGCTTCACATCCTTGCGTTTTAACCAATTGCAGGGGGGCTGTCCCAAAAGGATCATCCTGCTTTATAAAACGATTAGTTTAATCCTTTCATGCATTGATAGTATGTAGGGGCGGGCCTTGTGCCCGCCCAAATTCGTACCAATTAAGAAAATAAAAATAGAATGAAAAAGCACCTGTGTAATTATGAACATGTACTGGTTATGGCAGCCAACTGTACCTTCCATGTCATCCTGAGCACCTTTCATGTCATCCTGAGCGAAGCGAAGGATCTCCAAACCAAGCCCGCTGGTGATGCTGTGTGATTGTGATTATGTTGGCGCTAAAACGGGCTGTGGTGAATTCCCTCCTTTGAAAAGCTATTTAATCTCACCCTTTGTATAAGTCATTTTAATTCTCCCCCCTTTGAAAAAGGGGGGCCGGGGGGGATTTACCAGTAATCATTACCGCAGCAAGAACTGCTTTCTTGCTGCTGCCTCCCTGGCACCTAAAAAATCATGCCAAAGCTTGACGAAAATAAAATCATTCGCTATAATTACTCCTGAAGAACAGGTTCCTCAGTAGCTCAATGGCAGAGCGGCCGGCTGTTAACCGGTAGGTTGCAGGTTCGAGTCCTGC